>Ga0255088_1000122_pt1 | contig 43648 bp, 37 predicted proteins | sample Colum_Miss_RepB__2_FD_188587 | JGI IMG/M metagenome (GOLD analysis project Ga0255088, IMG submission 188587) | Freshwater microbial communities from Columbia River, Oregon, United States - Colum_Miss_RepB_8d | ecosystem: Environmental > Aquatic > Freshwater > River | place: USA: Oregon...
GCAGCATGCCAAGGGAACCGGCCAGGGCGGCGGCCTCGTCGCTGAGGATGTCGCCGAAGAGGTTCTCGCAAAGCACCACGTCGAACTGGGTCGGCCTCAGCAGCAATTGCATGGCGCCGTTGTCGACAAACATGTGCTCGAGGGCCACATCGGGAAATTCAGGGGCGATACGGGTGACCACCTCGCGCCACAGCACGCCGTTTTCCAGCACGTTGGCCTTGTCGATGCTGGTCAGCTTCTTGCGGCGCAACTGGGCGGCCTTGAAGCCGACGCGGGCGATGCGCTCGATCTCCGAGGTGGTGTACACCATGGTGTCGATAGCGCGGGTCTGGCCGTTGCCGAGGTCTTCGGTCTTCTTGGGCTCACCGAAGTACAAGCCGCCGGTGAGTTCACGGACGACCAGGATGTCGATGCCGTCGCCCTGACGCTCAGGGCGCAGCGGGCAGGCATGAGCCAGGGCCTTGGGCGAAGAGGCCGAACTCCTTGCGGATACGCAGCAGGGCGGCGCGCTCGGGGCGCTGTTCCTTCGGGATGGTCGGGTCGCGGTCGGGCAAGCCCACCGAGCCGAACAAAATGGAATCGGAGCGGCGGCACAGCTCGAGCGTGGCGTCGGGCAGGGCCTTGCCCGCGGCGTCGATGCCGGCCCAGCCGACGGGCGCCTCGGTAACGTCGAACTTCAGGGAAAACTTCTCGCCCACGGCACGGAGGACGCTCAAGGCCTCCCGCATGACTTCAGGGCCGATGCCATCGCCAGCCAGCGCGGCGATCCGATAAGTATTGGAACTCATGTGCGAGGCGCAGTGTGTGAAGAGCAGGCGGCTCGGGAAAGCGCGTTTATGGACCCGCAGTAAAATCGATACCCGGGCGGTTCAACGGGTGACGGAACCCGGGTGCCAATCCCGGAGGATGCGAGCCAAGTCGTCGGTCCGGCGCCGGGCGGCCTCGCCCGTGGGATGCACCAGCGAATCGGCGTAGTCTTCGCGCCGCGTGTTCACGCCCATCGACGGATCCGGAAGGATGGGCACGATGCGGCCCACATCCTCAAGGAACCGCTGGTGGGCTTCCACCATGGCCGGGCGGTCCGCTTCAGATCCGTAGAACCACGGAATCGCATAAGCCACCGACACGCCCTTCCGGTCGCATTGGGCCTTCAGATCGGCGAGCCAGGCCCGAGCCTCCGGCGACAAGGCCACCGGACCCGGACCCGGCGAAGGCACCTCGCGACGGGCGGCCACCTCATGCCAGCCGCCGGGTCGAATCTCGTCGATGCCATAACGGTACCACGGCTGCCGCAGCACCGCCTTGCCGAGCAAGGTGAAGAGGTGCTGGCCGCCCGGTCGTAATCCCAAGAATCGGCTGGGCCATTCCCAAGACCCCGGCTCATCCCACAAGTGCCAGGTGCCGTTGGCGGCCGCGAGTTGCACGCCGAGCGATTTCCAGTCGATGACTCCGGTCAGGATTCCCGGCTCAATGGTTAAAATCAGTCGATCCCCGGGACGGGCCCAGTCCATCGCATAACGACCCAAGAACTTTGCACCCGCGCCCGCGCCGAGACCCAAATTCAGGACATTCAATCCATGAGCCTCGCGCATTCGCACCGGATCCATGGAGGTCATGCAGCCCGAACCGCCGACCAGCAACACTCGGTTCGACGGCGACAAGCCCGCCTCCCACGCCCGCTTGGCTTCGTGGACGCGATGAAAGAACGCGACCTCGGGGTTCCACCGGAGCGTGTACACCGCCCCCAATACCCACGCCAGGACCGCTGCCGTCAGCAACGCGAGCGCCAGACGCGGAACCCGTGAGGGAGCGGCCAGTTCAGAAGGCGAAGTAAATGAAGTCATTTTGATCCCCCGGTGCCAACCACACGGTCAGCACCACCAACAGCACGAGCACCCAAGGACGCACCAACAGCGAATAAGGTTCGCCGCCACGGCTGAGCGAACGCCACTCGGCCAACAACGTGAGGGCGCACAGTCCCAACGTTCCTCCCAGGGTCACCAGGTCTGCCGCCGTGAAGGAGGAGCTGAGAGCCGCCAACGCAGCCGGTCCGTAAGCCGCAGGCTGGGCCAATGTCGCCAGCTTGGCCCGCAGTACCGACGGGCTGGTTTCGTAAAAGAAGAGCCAGGAGAAGGCGGCGATGATCACCGTGCCCAACCAGCCCAGCGGTGCCGGGACGCTCACCCGGGCGGTGAGCCGGGCCGCGATCAACCACAGCGCATGCAACCCGCCCCAGAGGACGAAGTTCCAACCGGCCCCATGCCAGATGCCTGAAACGAGGAACACCACGGCCACGTTGAACGCCCAGCCCCGACCACGACCGCCACCCAGCGGAACGTAAATGTAATCCCGGAACCATTGGCTCAAGGTGACATGCCACCGACGCCAGAACTCCGCCGGCCCCGTGGCGCAGTAGGGGCTCAGGAAATTGAGCGACAACCGGATCCCCAGGCACCGGGCGATGCCCACGGCGATGAGGCTGTAGCCGGCGAAGTCGTAGTAAATGCGCAGTCCAAAGATCCCATTGGCCAGCCAGATCTGATAAGCATTGGTGCTGGGTCCCCGATGAAACTGCCCGGCCAAATTGTCGGCCAAGGCACACTTGAAGAAGAGTCCCAGCGCCATCCAGCGGAAGCCCGCATCGATGTCGGCGGCCGACCACCTCAGCCGGAACCCCTCAATTTGCGGGAGCAACGCCTCACGGCGCTCGATGGGCCCGGCCACGATTTGCGGGAAGAATCCGGCGAAGTTCAGGAAGTCAAACCAGCGAGGCAGCGGCTCACGACGAATGAGCGTGTCCACGGCAAAACCCACCAACTGGAAGGTGTAGAACGAAATGCCCGCCGGAATCGCCACCGTACCCGTCCAAGAACCCGCGCCGCCCCAGACATCCCGCCAAAGGAAGTCCGCGTACTTGCAATACAAGAGCGGCAGCAGTTGCAGCGGCACCACCGCCGCCAAGATCCAACGCCCGTGCGCGGCGGGCCGCCGAGAACCCCAGGCCACGCAAACAAACGTGAACACCGCCACACCCAGATGAATGACGAAGGTCAACCAACTGACCAGACCCAGCAGGACCAATCCGAGGATCAGCAGGAACCACCGATCGAAACGCCCGTCGCGGACCGCCGCCGTGCCACGAAATGCACTGCGGAATCCCGCAGCCACCAACAAGGCGGCCAGCAGGCATTCCCAGAAACGCAGGTCAGCAAAGTTCATGGTCCGTGAAGATCGGAGCACGGGCTCCGAGGCGGGATCGTCCCGGCGAGTCCGTTGCAAAAGTGCAGCCGCGTCAAGAGCCCGGAGCGGAACAGGCCGACTGTGGGAAGACTTCCTCCAGAGAATCGGCCAAGGCGGACACCATCCGGCGCAATTGAGTTTGAGTGGTGCAGTAAGGCGGCATCAGGGCGATCACGCTGCCAATGGGTCGGGTGAGCACGCCCCGGCGGGCCATGGCCTCGCACACCCGGATTCCCACCCGCTCCTCCAGCCGGAATGGGGTGCGCTGACGCCAATCCCGGACCAGTTCGATGCCGGCAACCAGTCCCACCCGGCGCACATCACCCACATTCGGGTGTCGCCAGAGGAGATCCAACTCGGTCTGAAATGCCGCCTCGAGAGCCCGACGGCGACGCACCCCGGCCGGGGCCGACAGCAATCCCACACTGGCCAAGGAGGCCGCCGCACCCAGGGCGTTGCCCGTGTAGCTATGCCCGTGGAAAAAGGTCCGGAAATCGGCGTAGTCACCGAGGAACGAATCGAAGATGGCTTGCGTCGTCAGCGTGGCAGCCATGGGCAAGTATCCGCCGGTCAGTCCCTTGGCCAAGGCCAACAAGTCCGGCACCACACCCTCGTGCTGGGTGGCGAAGGCGTGGAAGCGGTCTCCGCTCTGGGAGCCCACGCCGGTGCGTCCGAACCCCGTCATCACCTCGTCGGCGATGAGCAAGGTCCCGTGGCCTCGGGCGATCTCGGCCACGCGAGCCAGCCAACCCTCAGGGTGAGCGATCATCCCGGCCGCACCTTGCATCCGGGGCTCGACGACTAGGCCCGAGAACGGTCGAGTCCGGGCGCGAGCCTGATCGAACACCTTCTCCACACCCGACACGCATTCCCACTGGCAACTCCGATAGGTCCGGGCATCGGCTCGCTCGGGTTGGGCTCGATTGAAGGGACACCGGTAGCACCCGGGTGCGGGAACCGACTCGGTGGGAAACAACAGGGACGACCAAGTCCGATGGAACAAGTCGATTTGCCCCACACTGACCGCCCCGATCGTGTCCCCGTGATACGCGCCCTTCACCGACACGAAGCGCGGTTTGCGAACCAACCCGCAGCGGCGCGTGTGCTCGGCCGCCAGCTTGAGCGCGGCCTCCACCGCCGTGGAGCCATCGTCGGAATAAAAGACCTTAGCGAGCCGGGGCTGCCCCTTCGGCCCCCGAGCCAACCGCACCAATTGCTCGGCCAACTCCGCCGCAGGGCCACTGGCCAGTCCGAGGGCCGAGGTGTGCGCCACCCGATCCAACTGACGTCGAATGGCCGCGTCGATGCGGGGATTCCGGTGACCATGAAGATTGGTCCAAATGGAGGCGTTGGCATCGAGGTACTCCCGGCCCTTCACGTCGCGCAAGACCGCCCCCTTCCCTTCGACCAACACAATGGGCTCGGTGCGCAACCAGTCCTGCATCTGGGTGAACGGATGCCAGACGTACTGGTGATCGAGTTGGGCCAGACGATGCATCAGAGGATCCTTCAAAAAGGGGTGGGAGGCGTCTGGATGCAAGCCCGGTTGAAGGCCTCGTCCAGACAGTCCAGGTCGGCCGCGGTGTGAGCGGCGCTGAAGGTGAGGCGCAGTCGGGCCGAACCCCGGGCCACCGTGGGATAGCGGATGGCGGGCACCCAGACCCCGGCCGCTCTCAGTTGATCCGCCAAGGCCACGGCCGCGGCCTCATCACCCACGCTCACCGGCAAGATGTGACCGACGGACCCTTCGGATGGGACGGAGCCCAACGGCTTTTGGAACGCCCGGTGGATCACACGGGCTCCCGCGGCTGCGACCGATCGCAATTGATGGCGCGCCTGCTCACCGTCCTGGGTGATCATGAGTTCAAGAGCAGCAGTCGCAGCGGCGGCGGCAGCGGGAACCGGGGCCGTGGAGAAAATGAAACTGCGGGCCCGATTCACCAGGAGATCGATCAACGCCCGCGAGCCAGCGATGAAACCGCCGGAAGCCCCCAGCGCCTTGCCCAAGGTTCCCATGCGGACTTCGATCCGCCCGCCCAAACCCAACTGCGCCGCGAGGCCACGGCCTTCCGGCCCCATCACTCCGGTGCTGTGGGCCTCGTCGAGCATGAGCCAAGCCCCGTGGTGATCCTTGAGTTCGACCAGTTCGGCCAGCGGGGCCGAATCCCCATCCATCGAGAACACGCTCTCGGTGACCACCAGCACACGCGGCCCGCCGGAATCATTGCGCGACAGGCCCGAGGCCCAACGAAGAATACGGTCCAAATCGTCGAGGTCGTTGTGGCGAAAGACCCGTAGCTTCGCCCCGGAGAGCCGAGCGGCATCCACGCAACAGGCATGCACCAGGCGATCGACAATCACCACATCGCCCGGGCCCACGAGGGCCGGGATCGTGCCAGTAGCTGCGGCATGACCCGTGGAAAACCCCAGCGCGGCCTCCGTGCCGAGGAACTCGGCGAGCGTTTCCTCGAGATGGTGATGCACCGCCAATGATCCACTGATGAGTCGCGATGCGGCCGATCCGGCGCCCCAGTCGGAAACCGCCCGAACCGAGGCCTCCAACACGGCGGGATGCAAGGAAAACCCCAGGTAATCGTTGCCCGCGAAAGAAACCAACCGGTGGCTTCCGGTCTCCAGCACCGACGCCGAGCGATGGTCCACCGGCCTCAGGGATCGCCACAGTCCCTGGGCGCGCACCGCCTCCAAGCGTTGGCGCAGGGTTTCCTCGAACGGCTCGGGCATGGGCGGAGAATGGCCGGAAAGTGCGAGCCGGGTCACGCCCAACGGTGAACCCGGCTGTCGAGCGCGAAGACCTGACCGGAGATGTTGTGGGTCGTCAGCAGGAAGCCAATGAATCGGGCCACCTCGGACGGGTCGTTGATACGGCCCAGCAAATTGGCCTGGGCGTAATCGTGCATCACCGATGGATCCAACGACTCGGTCATGGGAGTGGGCAGCACCCCGGGAAGCACCGTGTTGATCCGGACATTGTGTACCGCAAACTCGCGGGCCCACGAGAGCATCAACCCATTCAGCGCCGCCTTGGAAGCGGCGTAGGCCGCCTGACCCGCGGAGCCCGCCTGACCCGCATGACTGCCGATGCCCATCCAGTGCCCGCCCCCCTGCCCGGCCAGGATCGGCAAGGTGGCCCGAGCCAATCGCCGGGCACCGTCGACATTCACCGCGAAAACCGCATCCCAGTCTTCAGACCGGGACCGGGCCAACAGCGAATCGCAGGTGATGCCCGCCACATGAATCACCGCATCAATCCGGCCCCAGCGCGCCAACGCCGCCTCGGCCGCCTCGGCACAGGAGTCGTCGCAGGTGACATCGAGCGCCACGGATTCGACTCCAGGGAGCACTGCAGGCAATGGAGTTTGGTGCCAGCCCGCCAGCACTCGATGACCGGCCCGGGCCAATTCAGCAACCAGGGCCTGACCCAACCCTCCAGCAGCACCACTGATGAGGATTCCTTGGGAGGATGCGGAACTCATGGCGTGCGTCTCATGGCCGGGATTGCAGCAGACCATTGCGGGGAAATCCACTCCCAGCGGCCGCCAATCATCGTGGCGGCGACCGACCCACGATGGTGGATCAATGCTTCTTCCACCGTCGACACGGAGCCGGCATGCGGAATGACCAGAAGGTCGGCCAACGCACCGGTCGAGAGTTCGCCCAAGACCGACTTGAGGCCCAGCGCACGCGCCGGGTTGACGGTCACCTCGGCCAGCATGCACCGCGGAGAAAGCCCCGGATCGTCGGAGGCCAATGTCCGGAGTTCATCAATGAGGGACAAAACCGGAGCCCCGTCGCGGGAGGCCCGCGTGGAGGCCAGGCTGTCGGTGCCGATGCAAATCGGAACGCCAGCCTCCGTCAGCACTTCGCGCTGAAACCGGGGATGACTGAAATACGCATGCGAACGCGGGCAGTGGACCACACTGGCACCACGCGCCGCCAGACGCCGGGCATCGTCGCCCCAGAGGCAGTTGACGTGCACCGCCAAGAGCGGCGCATCGAGCAATCCATGCCGATGCACGTGCTGGACCGGTGAGCCCAATCCGCAGTCGGCGTTGGTACGCTGATTCTCCAGCCACGAGAAGAGCGATCCCCGACGGTACATGAACATGTCAAACTCCGGCTCCGACTCCGCGACATGGCAGGTGATGCGCCAACCATCTCGGCGGGCCGCGTCGGCGACCACCCGGAGGAGTTCGGGAGACGTCGAGTAAGGGGCATGCGGTGAAAGCCCGACGCCGCCCCGGTTCGGAGGCAACGACTTCAGAACCTCCATGGCCTCGGCGAGAATGCGCTCCGGTTCGCGACCTGAACGGATGCCGGTCATCTCCAGAAAGGAAAAGATGCGCAGCGGGGTCGCCGCACGCAGGCCGGCCAACTGATGGGCGCGCGTCTCGATGTTGGCGACGGTGGTCGTTCCAGTCTCCAACTGCTGGCGGGCCCCGAGCAACCAGGAGTCCGCAAACTCGGAGTCCGTCCACTGGGACTTGAGCGTGAGGATGCCCTTGATCCAGTCCGGGAATTCCCGAGGCGGCATCAACAGGCCCGTCATGGCCGTGTAGTCGAGATGACAGTGGGCATTGACCAGCCCCGGAAAGACGGCCACCTCGCCCAAGTCGGTCACCGGGCCCGCGGCGACTTGCCGGATTTCCCGGATCTCCGACCACGGACCGACGGCCCGGATCTGATGCCCGGAAATCCAAACCGCGCCGTCGTGAATCGGCGGCGCGGCGATCGGAACCACCGTTCTGGCTCGCAGGATCAAAGGATCAGGCGGGCTCAACGCGGCGACGTTCCTTCAGGCGGGCAGCCTGCTTGTGTGTCTTGGCTTTGACCTTGCTGTGCCGAGCCCGCAGCTGCGCTTGGAGCTTCTTCACCGTCAGGTCGATGGCCGCATAAAGATCCGACTCACGATCCTCGGCGAACAAATCGTTACCGCGGACACCGATTCGGATCCCGCACTTGTACTGTTTCTCCGGAGAGTGGGCCACGTGGTCCCGCTCCAAGGTGACCCGGGCGTCGATCAACCAGCGGTCAATGTGTTCCAGCTTGTCGATTTGCTGGAGCACATGCTGCTCGATGGCGTCGGTCAGGGTGACATTGTGGGTTGCGAGAATGAACTTCATGCCATTGCCAAGGTGGCGCACGGATGACGGGTTTTCAACCCGACCTTTGTACCGGTTGTCGCACTCGATGAACTGCTACACGGATACAGGCTTCTGAGCGGCTGGCTCGGCACCCGAGGGCTTCTCCCGCTCGAACCATCCGTAGAGCACGGGCAGGACGATCAAGGTCAGCAACGTGGAACTGAGGATGCCCCCGATGACCACCGTGGCCAGCGGGCGCTGCACTTCGGCTCCGGCCCCGGTGGCTACGGCGGTCGGCACGAATCCGAGTGAAGCCACCATGGCCGTCATGAGCACCGGTCGCAGGCGGCTGACCGCTCCGGACAAAACGGCCTCCATCACCCCGAGTCCTTCCTCTCGCAGGCGATTGAAGCAACTCACCATCACCATGCCGTTGAGCACGGCGACGCCACTCAGGGCGATGAATCCGATCGCGGCGGTGATGCTGAAGGGCATACCCCGCAACCACAGCGCCAAGACCCCGCCCGTGACCGCCAGCGGAATCCCAGAATAAATGAGAAGGGCCTGCCGGAGACTCCCAAAGGCCATGAAGACGATGCCGAAGATCAACAGGAGCGTGGACGGCACGACGATCATCAGCCGCGACCGGGCCTCCTGAAGCCGTTTGAATTGCCCCCCAAACTCGATGATGTAGCCATCGGGCAGTGGCACCTTTTCCTCCAGAAGGGCCTGTGCTCTTCGGACCCAGCCCTCGATGTCGGAGGTGTTCAAATTGACCATGAGCGCCACCCGGCGGCGACCACTCTCGTGGCGGATGGGCTGAACCGACTCGAGGGTCATGAGTTCGGCCAACTGGCCCAGCGGCACCATGCCCGACTCACCCACCCGCACCGGCAAGGCCCGGATCTGGGCCTCGTCATTGCGCAAGTCACCCCGAAGCCGCACCACGATGCCGTGAGTGTGGGTCCCATGGGCGAATTGCCCGACTTCCTGACCCGCCAGCGCCACCGAGACCGCCTCATTGAGGGCGCTCGCCGACAAGTTCCGCGCCAAAAGAGCGTCCCGACGCGGGTTCAAAGTCAGCATCGAACTGCGGCCCGCCGTCTCAGGTTCAATTTCGTCATGCCCGGGCAGGGGTTCCAGAAGTTCCTTGATGCGAGCGGCAATGATATCGAGTTGGTCGAAGTCGTTGCCGAACACCTTGATGGACAAGTCGGCCCGGACCCCTTCGAGCATCTCGTTGAAGCGCATCGCGATCGGCTGCGAGGCGATGGCGGTGGTGTTGGTGAACATGGTCTCGATGTCCTGACGTATGAGATCCACCAACTCATCCTTGGTCGCCGGACGACCGTCGATCTTCCGCCAGGTCTCCCTCGGCGCGTAGGACAGGTAGAAATCCGCCTCATTGGGGGCCATGGGATCGGTGGCCACCTCAGCGGTGCCGATTCGCGAAAAGATATGGGTCACCTCGGGAAAGCGGGAGCGGATGCGTTCATCGGTGCGCAATTGATCTTGGACCGAATCGTCGATGTTCTGACCCACAGGTCGGAACAGCGCGAAGGTGGTGGAACCTTCATCGAGGGTCGGCACGAACTCTGCCCCCAGCCTCAGGAACAAGGCCACGGAGGCCACAAACAGCCCCACCGCACCGGCTACCACCCAGCCTCGACCCGCAATGCCCAGTGCCAAGACCCGTGAGTACACCCGCTGGAGCCAGCGCATGAGCGCGTTCTCCGTTTCGCTCACCGATCCGCCCAGAAAGAACGACGCCAGCACCGGCATGAGGGTCATGGCCAAGGCCAATGCGCCGCCGAGAGCCAGCATCACCGTCAGCGCCATCGGCTGGAACATCTTACCCTCCACCCCTGTGAGCGACAGGATGGGCAAGTACACGATGGTGATGATGAGCACCCCGAAGAAGACCGGAGAGCCCACTTCACGCGCCGCCGCCAACACCGTGCGGTGGCGCTCCTCGACCGTCAGCACCCGACCCAGGTGATGCTGGCGATGGGCCAGCTGACGAACGATGTTCTCCACGATCACCACCGCCCCGTCGATGATGAGGCCGAAGTCCACGGCTCCGAGGCTCATCAAATTGCCGGAGATCCCAAATCGGGCCATGCCGATCATCGCACACAGGAACGACAGCGGAATGGCACAAGCCACGATCAACGCCGCGCGGAAATTGCCCAGAAGCAGCAAGAGCACCACGACCACCAGCACAGCCCCTTCCGACAAGTTGCGCTTCACGGTGCCTACGGTGCGATCCACCAAATTGGACCGATCATACACCACCTGGACTTCAATCCCCCGGGGCAGGCGCGCCTGAAGCTCGGCAATCCGAAGGCCCACGCGGTGAGCGACGATCCGGCTATTCTCACCCATGAGCATCATCACGGTACCCAACACGGTCTCCTGGCCATTTTGTGTCGCCGCGCCGGTCCGAGGGGCCGCATCGATACGAACCTCGGCCAGATCCCGGACCCGCAACGGCTGAACGGCCGCGGCGTACTTCACGGGCAGGTTCCCAATTTCTTCGAGGGTGGTGGGCTTGGTGGCGGCCCGAAACACCAACTGCCGACCTCCGCGATGGATGACGCCCCCACCGGTGTTCTCGGTGTTCCGGCGAACTGTCTCGGCCAGTTCGGCGAAGGTCAGGTTGGCCTCACGCAGTTTTTCCGGATCCGGCTGGATGACGATTTGTCGGCTGAAGCCACCGATGGTGTTGATCTCGGCAACGCCGGGAGTGGAGCGCAGGAACGGCTTGGCGATGAATTCCTGGGTTTCCTGCAGTTCGAGCAATTGAGCAAAGGCATCGGTGGGGCGGTTGGTGGCATCGGCTCTCCACGACAAGGTGTAGTAGAAGATCTCGCCCAGACCGGTGGAAATCGGAGCCAAGGCGGGGTCGGCTCCGGCCGGCAGGCGGTCGCGGACGGCTTGGATGCGCTCGGCCACCAATTGGCGGCACCGATAAACATCCACGCCATCCTCGAATTGCAGGGTCACTTGCGAGAGCCCGTACTTGGTGAGCGAGCGCAATTCATGGAGCTGCGGCAATCCGGCCAGTTCCTGCTCGAGGATCCGGGTCACCAGCACTTCGGCTTCCTCGGGCGCCAAGGCCGGGACCTGGGTGTTGATTTGAACCTGCGGCTGGGTGATGTCGGGAACGGCATCGATGGGCAGCTCGCGCGCCGACCAAACGCCCACGGCCAACAAGGCCGCCGTCGCCAACAAGACGACCGCCCGCTGGCGCAGGGAGAATTCGAGGATGCGCTCGATCATGGCCGGGCCGGTTGAGTGTTCGAGGCTGAGACCAGACTCAGACCCGTCGCCTGCTCGAGTTCCAGCAACGCAGCCAAGGCCTCACGACGGGTGTCCAGATGGGCTTCCACCGCATCCAGATACTGCTTTTGCAACTCGATATAAGTCGTGGCGGGAACGGCTCCGAGCCGGTAATGGCGGTCGGCCAATTCGGCAGCCGATTCAAACTGGGATACCACGTCGGAGCGCCAATGGGCCAATTCGGCGAGACGGGAATCGTAGCCACGGGCAGCGCTCACCACCCGTCGTTCCACCTCACGGCGGGCGACAGCCAGGACCGCCACAGCCTGTTGCCGCTTGGCTTCGGCCGCGGCGATATTGGCCGTTCGGGGACGCCACAAGGGCAATGGGAAGGCCACGCCCACGCCCACGATCCGGTCGAGAGTGCTGCCATCCTGACCCATGGTCATCGGACCGACCTCGAAGGCCGGCCAGCGTTCGTTGCGGGCCAGGTCCACGCGGAATCCCTGCTGAACCAACTCGGCGGCGCGCGTCCGCAGTTCGAAATTGTTGGTGTTGGCCGCTGCCATGAGGCGATCGAGGGCCGGTCGTTCCGGCAATTCTGGCAGAGCCCGTTTCACCTGGAGCGGAGCATCGAGAGCGGCTCCCCGAAGCAAGTTCAGGCGCACCCGCTCGGCATCGACCGCCAGCGCAAATTCCGAAGCCCGACGACGCAGCGTCAATTCAGTGGCCTCCAGGATGCGGACCTCCAATTGTGGGGCGATGCCCGCGGGATCCCGCTGCACGAGCACCTCGCGCAAGGCCCGGAAGCGATCAGCCACAGCGCGGGCCACCCGGGACTTCTCCTCGGCACTGGCCAACCCCAAGGCGTTTTCACGCACCTTGCCCGACAATTCCCGGCGGAAGGCCTCCAGGCCCAAGGTGGACAGGGCGACATCCTGATTGGCGATGGCCTTGCGCAGACCCAGACGCCCCGGCCATTCAAAGCTCTGTCGCACCGAGGCCACCCACATGGCGCCTTCACCGGCCATCGAGTGATCGAGATTCTTGCTACGGATCTGTCCTCCCTGCAGTTCAGCCTTGGGCAAATCGAGTCGACCTGCCAGCCGAGTGGCCGCCTTGGCCCCCTCGAGCTGGGCCTGGTAAAACCCCAGTTCGGCATTGGCTTCCAGAGCCTCGGAAACCAGGGCCTCGGGAGCGACCTCCACCGGGGTTTCGGCGGCAGACAGACTGACAGCAACGGCAATCCCCAACAGGGAGCACAACCAACGGAAATTCAACGGATTCATGGACTTGAGAAACGAACGGCTTGCCGAAAATCAGTGACAGCATCCCGGCTACGACTCGGCGGATCGCAGCCCGAAGGAATCCCACAGATCCCGGATGATCGGAACCCATGGACTGAAGGAAACGGAGCCGATGGGCTCAGCAGCGGAGCACGTGAGTGCGGCTAACGCGCAGGGAAGGACTCAGGATCGACTGAACCCCGAGGGAAGCCTGACGGAGGGGAAGGCTCGATGGAGCCACATTGGGCATCGTCATCGGCTGAAACGTCGCAGCGGACAAGTTCCGAGCAATCGAACCCCGCAGCGACGCCTCACTCGAACGATCCGCCAAACCCGGATCGCGATCCAAGTCGATGACGTGATCACCCCCGGGGGTCAAGGAATCGGCAGCCATCGTCGTCAACACGGCCGAGATCCAGTCATGGGAGTGCATGGAACCGGAACCCTGGGACAGGTGTTCATGCCCGAGGATCACCAAGAACCCCTGCTGCCGGGATTCAATGCGGACCGAATGCTCCCCATCGACCAACGCCAACGCCGCGGTGCACAAGGTCATGAACCAACCCATTCCACCGAGGTAGGAAACCAGTCCCATCAAAGCCAAGCACCGGACCCAAGGTCCGCGTGAATGGCTTCTGGAATGAATCGGCATCCTTTACAAAAGCTCCGATGCCGCCCCGGGAACCGCAACCCCTCTTTTGGTCAAAGCCTCTCGGTCTGAACCATCAAAACACCCCGTCGCCTCCAAGAGACAGCAGCGGGACCAGGCCGGAGCGAGCATAGGAACGTCGACATCCTTATTCCCCTCGCGCGGCAGCGCGAAAGCTTAACCGGTCCCAACGTTCCCTGCGAGCGCAGGACCGATCCCGCGGAGCCCCCACCGCCAACAAGCCCCAGCGCCAGCCCCGGCACTCCGCCACCGCAAAGAGATGATAGACTGTCCCCTTTGGTGTAAATGTGAGGGACCGACCCCGTAGCGTGTGTTGCTTCAGGGGGGTGGCAGGGTAGCGTCTTGGCGTTGAACACCCACAGGGTCATCACCTTTTCGCCGTCGCTGACGATTCCGCTGACGCGGGATTGTCCGTGGAACTGTGCCTATTGCGGGTACCGGCGGGATCGGGAGGGGCTCATGCCCGAGGCGCGCTTTGAAGAACTCCTGGCCACCGCTCGGAAAGGCGGAGCCACGGAGATCTTGTTCCTCGCCGGCGAAGCTTCGGATGTCCTGCCGCATTTGCGGACCGAGTTGAAGGCGCGGGGCTTCGACGATTTTGTCGCCCACGTTCGCTGGGCCTGCGAGCGCGCCCTGGAGGCCGGCTTCCTGCCCCACACCAACATCGGCGCCATGTCGTCGCAAGACTTCGAGCGGTTGGCCGACGTGAATGCCTCCATGGGCCTCATGCTCGAAAACATCGACGACACCTTCAACCGGACCATCGCCCCACAGAAATCCGCCAAGGGTCGCCTGCAGACATTGGAGGCCGCCGGCCGCGCCCGCGTGCCGTACACCAGTGGCATTCTCATCGGACTCGGTGAATCGCGGGAGTCCCGGCTGCGCTCACTCGATGCCCTGGCTGAAATCCACGCGCGCCACGGGCACTTGCAGGAAATCATTCTCCAGAACTTCATCCCCAACGAAGGATCGCGGCTCAGCTCCGTGCCCGAAGCTCCGGCGCTGGAAGAGTATCTGGAGCTCATCGAGCATTGGCGGCGCATAGCCCCCGGGGTGGCCATCCAGATCCCGCCCAACATCAATCCGCATTGGGAGGCCTTGCTGCCGTGGACCGACGACCTGGGCGGCATCAGCACCGACGGCGATTGGGTCAATCCCCTCAACCCCTGGGCCCCTCCCGAACGGTACGCACAGGCCTGTCAGCGTCAGGGAGCCGAACTGCGCCACCGGTGGCCGGTGTATGATGCGTATGTCGACAAGGGCTGGATTTCCGCTCGAGTTGCCGCAGTCCTCCAAGCCCGGGACGGTCGGACTCGGCTCAGTCCGGTCGGCCCCATTCACCCCATGCCCGAAACGCACCGCCCCCATGGACCCGCTGAACCGCTCACCAAGGCCCTGCGCGGCGAGGCGTTGTCGGTGAACGAAACCTTGCAGTTGGCCCAGGCCGATGGCGCGGCGCGCGAAGAAATCCGTGAGGCGGCCGACGCATTGAACCGGCGCCTCCATGGCGAGGTCGTGACGTATGTGGTCAACCGCAATGCCAACTTCACCAACGTCTGCACCACAAACTGTTCCTTCTGTGGGTTCTACCGCCCACCGGGCCATCCCGAGGCCTACACCCGGACTGTCGGGGCCGTGGTCGAGCGCGTGCTGCAAACGCCCTGGGTCACCGAGGTGTGCCTGCAAGGCGGCATCCATCCGGACCTTGGACTGGAGTACTATGAAGAGCTGCTCCGCGCCCTGAAGCGCGCCATGCCGGGCGTTCATCTCCACGCCTATTCGCCCATGGAGATCCACTCGCTGTGCCGCAAGAGCGGTCTGGATCCCCGCACGGTGCTCAGCCGCCTGCGCGATGCCGGCCTAGGATCCGTTCCGGGAACGGCCGCGGAAATCCTCGATGACGCCATGCGCGACCAGCTCTCGCCCGACAAGCTCCGGGCCGCCGAGTGGGAGGCAATTATCGAAGCGGCCCACCAGACCGGACTTCGCTCGACCGCCACCGTGCTCTTCGGCCACCGGGAAACGTGGGAAGACCTGATCCGGCACCTCGACCGCATCCGCTCCCTCCAGCGGCGCACCGGTGGGTTCACGGAGTTTGTGCCCTTGGCCTTCGTGCCGTATCGCAATCGCTTGGGCGGTGAACTGGCGCGGGAGGCCGGCGTGAGCCCGGAAGCATTGGCGGAGGCCGGGACTGGCCGAGTGGAGCAATTGTATCCCCTCGCCCGATTGTTCTTCGGTGAGGAAATTCCCAACCTCCAGACCAGTTGGGTGAAGCTCGGACCCGAGCGCGCGGCGGCCATGCTCCGCTCGGGCTGCAATGATTTCGGCGGCACGTTGTACGAAGAAAGCATTACCCGTGAGAGCGGCGGGCGTTTTGGAGAATGCCTCACCCGGGTTGAAATCGAAGCGGCCATCCGATCGGTCGGACGGATCCCACGCCAGCGCACGACCTTGTACGGTGTGCCGACCTAATTGTTGGCCTGATGGTGTCGGCTTGGTGGCTGAAAAAGCCGGACCGCTCCCGCTTACTCCCGGCAGACCGACTCGTAGAGCGCCACGTATTCGGCCGCTTGTTTTTCCCAGGAGAAATCGGCTGTCATGCCATTGTGCCGGATGTGCTGTAGCCACGCGGGTTCCTTCCAGAGGGCCAACGCCTTGAGGACGGCTTTTTGCAGCGCCGCTGCGGAATACGTAGTGAATTTGATGCCGGTGGCTTGTGCGGCGTTGTCGCGGGGATCGATCACCGAATCCTGAAGGCCTCCGGTGGCTCGAACGATGGGAATGGCTCCGTAGCGCAGCGAGTACAATTGATTGAGACCGCACGGCTCAAAGCGCGACGGCATCAAATAGAAATCGGCACCGGCTTCGATGCGGTGCGACAAGGCGGGATCAAAACCAATTCGTGCAGCCACCTGATTCGGGAATCGTTTGGCCAAATCGGCGAAGGCATTTTCCAGTGCCCGTTCACCACTGCCCAAGAGCGCGAATTGGAGGAATTCACCGGCATCGATCAGCGCCCGAATGGTTTGGAGGATCAATGCTGAGCCCTTCTGGTCGGTGAGTCGGGAGATGTTGGCGAAAAGTGGGACTTCCGGATCCTCCGGTAGACCCAATTCCCGCTGTAACGCGGCCTTGCACATCGCTTTGCCGGAAAGGTCCTGAGCCGAGAAACCTGACGGAAGGGCCGGGTCGGAGGCGCTGTTCCACTCCTCGTAATCCACCCCGTTGAGGATGCCGCTCAGGTCGTTGTAGCGCTTGAGTAGCAAACCATCGAGACCGCAGCCGTATTCGGGGGTGAGGATTTCCCGCGCATAGTTGGGGCTCACCGTGGTGATGGCCTGGGCCTGGGTGAGACCGGCCTTCAAGAAATTCACCCGTTCGAAATGCAGGGCGCTTTCCAAGTGAAGCCAGTCGCTGGGAAGACCCGTCAGCCCCCAACTCGCCGCCGGGAACGATCCCTGGAAGGCCAAATTGTGGATGGTGAAGACGGTTTGAGGGGGCCGGGCCCAGCCGGAATGCCATTGAGCGTGCCGGGCCAGGATGGGAATCAACCCGGTTTGCCAATCGTGGCAGTGCAGGACGGTCGGCGGGTTCGGCAGATGGCGCGCCAAGATCAAGGCCGCCCGACTCAGAAAAATGAAACGGGCCGCATTGTCTGCATAATCCCGGTTGCCTTCGTTGTAAATTCCGGGCCGGTCAAAGAAACCCGCCTGCTCCACAAACCAGAACGTGAGGTTGGGTGAGAGCTTCTGGCAATGGAATCGCCCCTCCACCAAACCGTCTCCCAAGGGGATGGCCAGACGCCAGGACGTCGCTTCGATGGCCGGATGGGCTTGAGCCATTCCCCGGTAAAGCGGGGTGATCACCGAAACTTGCAAATTCGAACCCGCCAAGGCTCGGGACAGGGCCGATACCATGTCGGCCAAACCCCCGGTCTTCGAATAGGGGTTCAGCTCACTGGTCGCCAGCAGCACGTGCATGCACAGAGTCTTTGGCGCACCCCGTGGGGCGAACAAGACCGAAGTCTTTCGGGTTAAGGACCCTGAAGACAGGTCCTTCATCCCGGGAGTGGCCGGAAACCCGGTCCGTTGCTAAGGTTCCTCCACCGTGAGTCATCCCCTGTGAAAGCCCTCATCGAAACCGCGGACAAGAAATCCGAACGCGCCTTCCTGGTCGGCGTCGAACTCAAGAGCCATTCCGCTTGGGATGTCGCCGACTCCCTCGATGAGCTGGCCGAGCGGGCCACCACGGCCGGGGTCGCGGTGGTGGGACAGGGAATCCAACGGTTGGAGGCACCGCACTCGGGCACGTTCATTGGCGCGGGCAAGGCCGAGGAATTCGCCAAGGCCGCCAAGGAGGCCAATGCGGACACCGTGCTCTTCGACGAGGAACTCTCCGGGGCCCAGGCCCGCAATCTGGAGGAGATTTTCAGCGCAAAGGTCATCGACCGCACAGCGCTCATCCTCGACATCTTCGCCCAGCGGGCGCGAACCCGGGAAGGCAAGCTGCAGGTTGAGTTGGCCCAATTGCAGTACCTGATGCCGAGGCTCACGCGCTACTGGACCCACCTTTCACGACAGCGGGGCTCCACCGGTTCCATTGGTGGCGAAGGCGAATCCCAGCTCGAGGCCGACCGCCGCAAGACCCAGGAGCGCATCGAGAAGATCCGTCATGAATTGACCACGGTGCGCCGTCAGCGCTCCACGCAGCGCGAAGGCCGTCAGCGCCACCAGTGGCCGCTGGCGTCCATCGTGGGCTACACCAATGCCGGCAAATCGACCTTGCTCAATACCCTCACCGGGGCCGAGGTGCTCGCCGAGGACATGCTCTTCGCCACGCTGGATCCCACCACCCGTCGGCTGCGCCTGCCCTCCAACCAGAACGTGCTGTTGAGCGACACGGTGGGATTCATCCGCAAGCTGCCACATGGTCTGGTGGAAGCCTTCAAGGCGACCCTCGAAGAGGTGGTCGAGGCCGACTTGCTCATCCACGTGGTCGATACCAGCCATCCCAACGCTCCGCAGCAAATGGAGGCGGTCAATGCGGTGTTGTCCGAGATCGGCGCCCAAGAGAAACCCACGCTGATGGTCTTCAACAAGATCGACAAAGCCGGGGCTGCCGAATTGGCGGCGATGTACTGTCAGCAATTCCCCAAGGCGGTCGCCGTCTCAGCCCGGAAAAAGGAGGGATTCGAAATCCTCTTTGCGGAATTGGGGGCCATGCTCAAACCCATCCGGGAGTTTGTGGAGATCCAGATTCCCCACCACGAGCAGAAGGCCATGAGCCGTCTCCACTCGGTGGCCCAGGTTGTCGAACAAGACTATTCTGGCGATCAGGCCCGCTTCCGCGTCCGGCTCCCACCGTATCTCCGGCATGAGTTCGAAGCGTATCTGGTGCCGTCGAACAACGGAGATTAGCCCTCATCCGGGACTCCGATGGCGCTGTGGGTGGGCTCGCTGGGCGGACTGGTTCTTGCCGCTGCCCAAGAAATTTGGTTTACCCGCCCAATCGGTTTGCCACCCTACCGGGATCATGCGCCTTCTTCGTTGGTGGACGTTGCTGTTTTGCCTGGTATCGCGGGTTGTCGGTGGGGAATTCCGTACCATCACCGGCGATGTGTATGTGGGCGAAGTGTCCGCTGCCGACGCTGATGGGCTCATTGTCCGCCTTCAATCCGGTGTGTTTTCGCCCCGTGTCGACTGGGCCAAGCTCGACGAAGCCACGCTCAAATCCCTGGCCCGTCATCCGCGCGCCGGACGTTTTGTCGAACCGCTCCTGGAGCCGCCGGCCGAGGAAATCGCCCGCGCCGAGGCCCGCAAGATCGACGTGCGCCAGCCTGATCGCGTCGCGCGACCGCCGGCCGAGATCGCTGGCAAGGGTATTTACGCGGCCCTGACTTCCCCCAATGGCTTGATGCTCCTCGGGGCACTCTATCTGGCCAATCTCTATGCCGCCTACGAAATCGCCCGCTTCCGTTGGCGCGCGGTGCCGCTGGTTTGCGGCGTCTCGGCGGTGCTGCCCGTGATCGGACCCACCATTTTCTTGGCACTTCCACGACGTGAGGAAGAGGTGGTGGTCAGCGCGACCGACGAGGCCGTTGCGGCCCAGTCCCTGAATGTGCCTTCGCAGCCCGTTGCCACGGCTTCCGCGGCCGCCACACCGGGATCGACCACCACGGCGGCCCGCAGTCAGGCGGGTTCCAATGAAGGATTGCCCAAGACGTTCCGTCGGGGCGAATCCACTTTCAACCGCCGGTTCTTTGAGACGCAATTTCCCTCGTTCTTCAAGGTCGTTGCCTCCGAGGCCGACAAGGATCTCGTGCTGGAGATCACGACGGCCGCCGGTGTGACCGTGGCCACCCGGATCACGCGCATCAGCGCCGCCGATTTGGCCTTGAAGGCCTCGGATGGTACCGAGAACACCCTGGAATTTGTCCAGGTGCTCGAGATCACGCTCCGCGACAAAAACGCCTGAAGTCGCCCATCACCGCGATGAAATATCGGGCCATCCTCCTCTTTGGCGCACCCGGTGCCGGCAAGGGTACCCAGGGTAAAATCCTCGGTCAGATACCGAACTTCGTGCATTTCTCCTGTGGCGATGCCTTCCGCAACCTGCGGGTGGATTCCCCGCTGGGGAAGGTGTTCGTGGAGTACGCCTCGACGGGCCGACTCGTACCGGACGAACCCACTATTCAGCTGTGGAAGCAATCGGTGGACGGGCTGGCGGGCACGGGCCGCTTTAATCCCGAGGCCGATACGTTGTTGCTCGATGGCATCCCGCGCAATCCGCGGCAGGCCGAGATCATGCGCGACCTGATCGACGTGAAGGCGATTTTCAATCTCTTTTGCCCGGCGATGGACAAGCTCATCGTGCGGTTGCAGCGTCGAGCCCTGAAGGAAAACCGTCTCGACGACGCCAATGTCGAGACCATCCGCAACCGTCTCGAAACCTACAAGCGCGAGACCCGGGCGGTGTTGGAATGCTATCCGGACACTTTGATCCATCAGATCGATTCGACCCAGGAGCCCATTCTGGTCTTGGCCGACATCCTCAAGGTCATCGTCCAGATTCCTAAACCCGCGGTGAGCGATGGCAGCACCGTCTTCAGTTCCTAGAGGTTCTGGAGTGAGGAAGGTCCTGAGATGGAGTGTCAGGACGATATCGCCGTGGAATCATCCGCGGACCCGTGGATTTTTTGAGAACGCAGTTGACACCTTCCCTCGGCGTTTCTATCAATTCCTGCTCAATCGAAGCGTTGCATGCACCGTGTTCGGTTTCTGGTCTGTGAAGGACTGGAGATCGGACTTTTTGCCGTCGAAAGATGGCGACCAGCCGGTAGACTGATGGATGAACCTTTCAAAGGTGGATCACCAGTCAATGGGTGGAGTGGCCGCAACCGAACAGTGCCCGCGTAGCTCAGTTGGCAGAGCACGTCCTTGGTAAGGACGAGGTCATCGGTTCAAACCCGATCGCGGGCTCCATTCGGAGTCGGTTCCGACGCTTTAAGATTTTCAGAAACGAAGAACAGAAAACGATACGACACATGGCTAAAGAAACCTTCAACCGGACGAAGCCCCACATGAACGTGGGTACCATCGGTCACGTCGACCACGGCAAGTCCACCCTCACCGCTGCAATCGTCGCTGTGCAGAATCGCAAGGGCCTCGCCCCCATGATCGAGTACAAGGACATCACCAAGGGCGGTACCGTCCGTGATGATACCAAGACCGTGACCATCGCCGTGTCGCACGTCGAATACGAGAGCCCGAACCGTCACTACGCTCACGTGGACTGCCCCGGCCACGCTGACTACGTGAAGAACATGATCACCGGCGCCGCCCAGATGGACGGTGCGATTCTGGTCGTCAGCGCTGCTGACGGTCCGATGCCCCAGACCCGCGAGCACATCCTCTTGGCCCGCCAGGTGGGTGTTCCGAGCATCGTGGTGTTCCTGAACAAGGTTGACCTCGCCGATGCCGACCTCCTCGAGCTCATCGAGATGGAAATCGTCGACCTGCTCAACAAGTACGGCTTCCCTGGTGACAAGACCCCGATCGTTCGTGGTTCGGCCACCGCGGCCATCGCCGGTACGCCGGAGGGCGAAGCGGCCATCGCCAACTTGCTCAACGCCCTGGATACCTTCATCCCGGAACCCGTTCGTGAGCAGGACAAGCCGTTCCTCATGTGCATCGAAGACGTGTTCAACATTGAAGGTCGCGGCACTGTCGTGACCGGTCGTGTGGAGCGCGGTGTCATCAACAAGATGTCCGAAGTCGAGATCGTCGGTCTGAAGGACACCCGTAAGACCACGGCGACCGACATCGAAATGTTCCGCAAGTTGCTGGACAGCGCCCAAGCCGGCGACAATGTCGGCGTGCTGCTCCGCGGCACCAAGAAGGAAGACGTCGAGCGCGGCATGGTTCTCGCCAAGCCGGGCTCTATCAAGGCCCACACCAAGTTCAAGGCCGAGGTTTACGTCCTCACCAAGGACGAGGGTGGTCGCCATACCCCGTTCTTCACCAAGTACCGCCCGCAGTTCTACTTCCGTACCTCCGACGTGACTGGTTCGATCACGTTGCCTGAAGGTGTTGAGATGGTCATGCCGGGTGACAACGTGTCGGTCGAGGTCGAGCTGTTCGCCCCGGTCGCCATGGAGAAGGGTCTCCGCTTCGCCATCCGCGAAGGTGGTCGCACCATCGGTGCAGGCCGCGTCGCCGAAGTGGTGGCTTAAGTTTTCGAGAGGGAGGGAAGGATAAATCCTAGCGATTGATTCCTTCCCTCCCACTTTTTTCTGTGTCTTAGTTGTCGGCGTCAGTGAACAGGGCGTTAGCTCAATTGGTAGAGTAGCGGTCTCCAAAACCGTTGGTTGAAGGTTCAAGTCCTTCACGCCCTGCCAGCCTCCCGGAGGGGTGGCAGAGTGGTCTAATGCGGCGGTCTTGAAAACCGCTGTGGGCTGACGCTCACCGGGGGTTCGAATCCCTCCCCCTCCGCCATTATATAGTTATATACTATCGTGAAAGAATATCTTCCGTTCCTGATCTGGTTCGCCGCAATTGCCGCGATCTTCGCCTTCGCTTGGAAGCAGGGGCATCTGGCGCGCTTGACCACCTATGTGGCCGCCACCCAGCAGGAGCTCAAGAAGTGCAACTGGCCGACTCGTGAGGAGTTGATCCAGTCCACGGTGCTGATTTTCGTCGTTATCGGTATGCTTGGGGTCTTCACGATGGCCTCCGATTGGTTGGTACTGAGCTTCGTCAAGTGGCTCATCCAGGCTTCTTGAGGTCGTCATTCCCACGTTCCCAACATTTTTCCCGTCCCGCACTCTGCCCATGAACACCCAATGGTTCGTTTTGCACACCCTCGCCGGTCAGGAGCAGAAGGTCCGGGACACCATCAACCGCCGGATCAAGACCGACGAGATGGAAGAGTATATCCGTGAAGTGCTTCTCCCAATGGAGAAGGTGGTCGAAGTGCGTGGCGGCAAGAAGACCGTCACCAATCGCAAGCTGCACCCCGGGTACGTCTACATTGACATGGCGCTGCTCGATGACGGCAAGCGTCCGATGGAAAAGCCCTGGTACTTCATCAAGGACATTCAGGGTGTGATCGGTTTCGTGGGCGGCGAACGCCCCATGAACGTCACCGATGATGAGATCGCCACCATCAAGGCGCAGATTTCGGATAGTGAGGACACTGAGCGGCCGAAGGTGAGCTTCGACGTCGGTGAGACCGTCAAGATCAACGACGGACCGTTCCTCAACTTCACCGGTGTCATCGAAGAGCTGGAGCCCGAAAAGGGCAAGCTCAAGGTGACCGTGGACATCTTCGGGCGCAAAACGCCCGTCGAACTCGAATACTGGCAGGTCGAGAAGTCGTGATGCCTCTCAAGCGACGTCGTACACCCCGCCGCAAACAAACTGGATAGAACATGGCAAAGAAAGTTACAGGCATCGTTAAGCTGCAAATCCCTGGTGGTCAGGCCAACCCGGCCCCCCCGGTGGGTCCTGCATTGGGTTCGCAGGGTATCAACATCATGGGCTTCTGTAAGGAGTTCAACGCGGCCACCAAGGATCGCGCTGGTCTGGTGATCCCTGTGGTCATCACTGTTTACCAGGATAAGTCCTTCACCTTCATCCTGAAGTCCCCTCCGGCTTCCGTGCTGCTCAAGAAGGCGGCCGGTATCGCCTCGGGATCCAAGGTCCCCAACAAGGAAAAGGTCGGCAAGGTCACCCGCAAGCAGGTCCTCGAGATCATCAAGGCCAAGGGTTCCGACATGAACTGCAACAGCGAAGAGGCGGCTTTCCGCACGGTCGCTGGCACAGCCCGCAACATGGGCATCGAAATCGTCGGCTGATCGTCGGCTGATCGTCGTCCCACTGTCGACGATTCCGAAGCCGATTTCTTATTTTCAACAAAAACGCCGCCTCTCCAGGCGGCGTTTTTTGTTATCCGTGATCTTCGGGTGGGAACCGATGCATTAACCTCCCGTCAAAACACCCGGGGACGTTGACGATAAAAGGTCATTCTGTGCCAGTTGCCCGGGAAATATCGCCCCAGAGAGCGGCCGAGTTATGAGAGATCAGAAATCCCGATGCACCCAGCAGGCGGAGAGGAACGCAGTGAGCGATCCTCCGCCCACCAACGCCAACCCCAAGGTTGCATAGCTGGCTCCACCGAACCAGACGCCACCACCCACGGTGGCAAAACCCGCCAACAGGCAGATCAGTCCAAAAAGGAGGCAGTTGAGGGCGAGTTTATCCAAGGATTCGGAGATCCGTTTCATAAATGTCTTTCTTCTGTAACGGAATTGTCACATTCAGCGCAAATAGAAAATGGCAGGAAAACACCTTAGTCATTCCGAATTCGGTAATCCTCCGGCCTACTCAGTCGGATTGCCCCCGGAGAAGCGGTCATCCGTCCAAGGATCGGCGGTGTTGGAGTAACCGCGGAGCTCCCAAAATCCCAAAATATCCTGATCCATGAAGGTGATTTCCCGAATCCACTTGGCTCCTTTCCAAGCGTAACGTTTGGGCAGGATGACCCGGGCGGGTCCACCATGTTCTACGGCCAACGGTTGACCATTCCAGTGGTGAGCGATGAGCACATCGTCGTCCATGCAGGCGTCGATGGGGTTGTTGGTGGAGTACCCGTCGTAACTCTTGAAAAAGACGTGGGTGACGCTGGCTCTGGGGCGGACCAAATCGGCCAGCGTGAAGAAGGCGACACCTTGCCAGAGCATATCAAATTGGCTCCAAGTGGTCACGCAGTGGAAGTCACTCGTATCCGTGAATTGCGGCAGCGCCAAAAACGCCTTCCAGTCCAGAGTTACCGGGTTTTCGACATGGCCACCAATCTTGAGCTGCCAGCGGTCCAGGGGTATTTCGGGTTTCACACCCAAATCCAGAACTGGAAAATTATGCACCTGACGCTGCCCGGGCGGCAGACGGTCCTGGGAGCGGATTTCGGGCTTGCCCGTACCGGCCATCTTCCGTGCCCAACGCTCCTTGGCGGCGATGTACGCTTCCTTCATTCCCCGGATTCTCGCCCTGGAATGGGAATGATCAACCGTTGAAGCACAGGAGTCTTGTGACGATCCGTCTCGAAAGACCGGGTCCCCAGAGGCCGCCTGAACCGGAACGTGGGTTGGATGACTTGTGCCTGGGAAGGTGAGGACGTCATCGCAAGCGGACCAACCCGGGGTCGTTGTCGTCTGAACCACTGCTTTCCGATCCGCTTGAAATCCTTACCATCGCCCGGGTCGAACTTTGAAACGTTGGAGTGTCATCCTGTTGTTGCTGATCGGCGGTGTGGGCATCGTCTGGTTCTGGATTTCGCGATATGAGAACCGTTTCGACGCTCAAATCCAATTGGCTGCCCAACGCTACCGCCTGCCGCCGTCGCTGGTGAAAGCGGTGGTTTGGAAGGAAAGCCGCTTTGATCCAACGGTTCGCGGCCGAGCCGGTGAAATCGGCCTCATGCAAGTCACCGCCGTGGCTGCGCAGGAATGGGCTGATGCCCTCAAGCTGACCCGATATTCTCACGAACAAATCCTCGATCCCTCCACCAATTTGCACGCCGGCTCGTACTATTTGTCCAAGGTGCTTCAACGCTACTCGGCCACCGACAATCCCTTGGCCTATGCGTTGGCTGATTACAATGCCGGACGTCGCAATGTCTTGCGTTGGATGAGTGCCACCAACGCCCCACAGGCACGCACCAATAGTGTGCAGTTCATGGCCGCCATGACCTTCCCGGGTACCCGTCAATACGTGGAGCAAATCCTTCAGCGCCGGCGGCGCTATGAGTCCCATTTCGCCACCGGCCGTTGAACCCCGGGCTCCGGGAAGAGTCCAGCAAACGGAAGAGAGCGTGCTTCAGGAGGGCGTGCCGAAAAACCCAATCGCTGCGACCATCGCTCGTAAGCGAATACTGGATCGATCAAGGGTTCATTCATCCAATGGCACACATCGCCCACCTCGTCTTCGAGACGTGCGGCGTCCGGAAAGTCGAGGTAGTAAGCCGATTGAACACCCAGCCGTTGGGCCCAGATGGCGCCCTCCGATCGATCCCGCTGTGCCACCCTTTGCACCAGACAGGTCCGGGCCAATTGGCGCAGAAACCAAGCGTCGATCAGGTCGAATTCACCGTCGGGTCGAGGACGCTGTTGCATCCCGATCACGGTCAACTTTTGGGCAAAGGTGAAGGTGCAAGCTCCGCAGCCTTGGAGCGAACGGAAGGTGTCCAGCAGTGCCATTTCTCCGCCGGTATGCTGTCCACCGGATGTGGCGAAGGCGGTGCCCAGAGTTCCCCACAGCTCCAGACCTCGCGTTTGCTCAAAGAATTTCCGCAGGAACCACGGAGAGCCCTGACCGTACACCGGAGTGGCCACCACCACGGCGTCGGCCCCGCTCAACAGAGCATGGACCTTTGAAGTTTGATCGATCGACGGGAGAGCCCAAACCAATTCGCAAATCACCTCGGGGAAGGGCTTTGGATCGACCGTCTGGAGGCAATGGACGAACCCCAAAGCGGCACGATGACTGTCATGGCGATCCGTTGCCGTGCCCGGCGAGAAATGCAGGACCCGAACGGTCATGGCTGCAAATCGAAGGTCGCGATATCGGAGACTTTCAGACGTGAGGTGGTGGAGGGCAGTCGATTGAAATCGGAAACGGCCTGTTTCCAGGTCTGACGTTTCATCCGCCCCATGCTACCTGGGCCGCCTTCACGGGTAAGCATGGGAATGAGCGCTTCAACCGTGCCTCGTTCATGACGACGATCGGTCCCGGGGACAGTGGCCGTGACCATTGTGGCGATGGCATCCGGGTCCTGTATCGCTGTAGCCCAGCCACGACGAGAAACCTCCAGAAAGCGGCGCAGCAGCGGAGCATCCGATTTGAGGAAGGATTCACTGGTGAAATACACCTGACCATAGGCGGCGTAGCCGATGTCGTGGAGATGGAGGATATCGATGTCGTGACCGGCTTGCCGCAACGCGACCCCTTCATCAATGGAGTAACCTTGGACGGCGGCATATCGCCCATTGAGCAGCGGCGTCAGGTCGTAGCCCACCACTTCGACTTCGATGCGCCCAGCACCGATGCCGGCGTGGTGCAGGACATATTTCACCGCTTCATTTCCGTCGGCATGGACGCCGATGCGTTTTCCGATGAGGTCCTTCAACTGGTGGATGCCGGCGGATTTGAGGCTGATCAAGCCAATGGGCGTCCCTTGCAGCATGGTGCCGATGGCCTTCACCGGACGCCCCGAGGAGCGTTCCTTGAGCAACACCCCGCTCTCGATGCTTCCAATCCAGTGCGGGTGATGAACGACATTGCTCACCACCCCTTCATCCGGGGGAATGCCCCTCAATGTGAGATCAATGCCGGCCTCCCGGTACCAACCTCGTTCGCGGGCCATGAGGAGGCCGGCAAACTGGGCCGTGGGTTTCCAGTCGAGCTGGAAGGTCACAGGAACCGCCTCGGCCGCAGAGACTCGTAGTGCGAGAGCCAGAAGGCAGAGAATCGTTCGGTAGGTTTTCATGGGTGGATGCAGAGTGTGCGGTCAGTCGGCGTCGGTCTTCATGGCGGACTCATGCCACTTTCGCAGGCAGAGCCATTCCAGAGCTGTCACGGTGAAGAAGAAGAGGAAACCCAACAGACTGGCGGTCAGCACCAGAGCGAACAGGTAATCGGTCTGAAGCTGGCTGTTGGCATAAGTGATGGAATACCCCAGCCCACCTTCGCCGACGGCGTTGGAACTGGCGAAGAGTTCGCCCGTCACCGCACCGATCACCGATATGCCCGCCGAAATGCGTAGGCCGACAAAGAGGTGCGGGAGTGCATGGGGCAAACGCAATTTCAACAGCTGCCGAGACCGCGATGCGTTGGACATGACAAAGAGGTCGATCAAGTTCCGGGGCACGCTGATGAGTCCCTGGGTGGTGTTGGCGATGATGGGAAACAGACAAATCACAAAGGCCACCAGCATGACGCTGCGCAGGCCCGATCCGAACCACATCAGGATCAATGGCGCGATCGCGACGATTGGAACTGTCTGGAGCAAGATGGTGTAGGGGTAGAACGATCGGCGGACCAGTGGGCTCTGGGCAAAGAAGAGGGCAATGACCACGCCACCGATGATGCTGAGGAGGTAGCCACCACCGGCCTCGATCGCCGTGATGCGAAACGCATTCCAAAGGGTCTGGTGGCGCTCCAAGATCACCCGTAGGACCGCCGAGGGCGGCGGCAGCACGTAGGCGGGGATGGCAAACCCCCGACAGCAAAGATCCCAGGCGGTGATCACTGCGACCAACACCGCCAATGGCCACGCGGCCTGGATCAGGAGCCTCTTCATGGATGTCCGTGGCTTGCAGGGTTTTGGACCGCCCGCAGTGCAGCACTCACCTCGCCGACCAGGCGAAGGAACTCCGGGGCACTGCGCAGTTCAGCGGTTCTCGGAAATGGGAAGGGAACTGGAATCTCGGCCGCGATCTGGCCTGGCTTGGCCCGCAGCACGAGGATGCGATTCGAGAGAAAGACCGCTTCGGCCACGCTGTGGGTCACAAAGAAGGTGGTGAACCGATCGTTCTCCCGCAGGCGCAGCACTTCTTCGTTGAGGAAATCCCGGGTCATTTCGTCCAGTGCGCCGAAGGGTTCATCCATCAGCAAAATCTTCGGCTGTGTCGCCAATGCCCGAGCAATAGACACGCGCATGCGCATGCCGCCGCTCAGCTGCCGTGGATGGAGGTCTGCCACATCGGAAAGACCAACGAGTTGCAGCAGCGCCGTGGACGTCGCTCGGCGCTGTGATTCGGTGGTCTTGCCCTCCAGTTCGAGGCCGAGTTCCACATTGGATCGAACGGTGCGCCACGGCAGCAGCGTGGCATCCTGGAAAATGAACGACATGATCTCACGGGCCGATTCCGGCTGCATCCCGTCGAGCTTCACGGAACCGGAGCTCACAGGAGACAAACCCGCCAGCAGTCGCAAGAGCGTGGACTTGCCACACCCGCTGGGGCCGATGAGTGAAATGAACTCCCCCCGGTCGGCCCGAAGCGTGATGCCATCCAGGACCGTCGCCCCATTGGACCATCGCTTGGTGACCCCTTCGAGGGTGATGAAGGGCGGCTGTGAGGTGGCTGTCGGTGTCATGTTGTGCCGACTTCGTTGTGGACGGTGCGGGGCTCCAGCGGCAGCTGGAGGCAGGAGGGATGATTCAGGTCGTGGACGATTTGCTGTTGGTTCTGCTGCCAGTCCCAAGAACTGGCGGCTTCTGGTGAGACATCCGAACCGGGGTTGCGATCGTAGAGCGGGAAGGCGCTGCCCGTGACGATGAGTCGCAGGCGTTCGCCCGTGGCAAAGACGCAATGGGTGGGCTCGAGATCGAATTCCCAGCACTGCACCCGATCCGGAATCAACCCTTGAGAACCGAAGAGCCAGGAACTGCGGGCAATGCCGAGGCACACATTGTACGAGCGCCCATCGGCCAGCACTCGGACGAGCTTCGCCACCAAGTCTGCTGAGGCGGTTCGGCTGGTGGCGTGCAAGCAAACACGGGGTCGTCCTGCGATACGCAGCGGCTCGGTGAGCACAGGACTCGTGTAGACTAGGACGTTGTTCATGTAGTCCTGGCGGTTCTGGAGATAAGCGCCCGGAGCCGCACCCGGCCCCGGAGCGGCGACGGGTACCTCTGGTTCGTGGACGAATCCGTCGCGCGGACGGGACCCAGTGGGTGCGGTCAGCGAAAGTCGCCCGTCACCCTGAATGGCATTGGCTCGCCCGTCCGAATCAAGGAACCAGTTTTGGACCGATGGGTTTGGCTCGGCCTGTCGGGTTGGATGGGATGGCCGCGGCCATGCGGTCAGTGGATGCCAGCGGTTCTCACCCAGCGCGAAGGAACGCACGCGTGGCTCGCTGTCAAACTCGCCGGAGTCTTTCAGCCAGTGGTTGAACCAACGCAGCAGGAGGCGATCGGTATCCAAGACTGCGTCTGGCCCATGGTCGACTTCGCCCGAGTACCGGCTCCACGGAATGTGGTTCCATGGGCCCGCCACCAGATATTGGGGAGCCTTCGATTCTCGCAGAAGGCGCTGGTAGAGCTGTTCACTGCCATCGAGATAGGTATCGAACCAACCCCACATGTGCAGAGCCGGAATTTGGATCCGATCCATCCGCGTGCTGACATCGTGTCGGGACCACCAGGGCCCGGCCTGACGATGCATCGTCCAATCGCGGTGGTACGTCGGGAGACCGCGGGCTGTGAGACAGGCGATGCGAGAGTAAGGCCCACTGGCCATGAGTGCCGGGAGTCGAGTCGCCGCCTCTTCCAGTTGGCCACTGGCCGAGCGGAGTCGTCGCTTGCGGGCGTCCCCTCGGAGCATTTGCAGCGCCCAGCCAACGCTGGAAGCCAATCGGTAGGCACCCTGATGATAGAACCATCCAGAGAACAAATCGCCCGCCGTTTGAGCTGGAGCGATGCAGCGCAGGGCCGCCGGCTGTTCGGCCGCTGCCAAAAGTTGAGTCAGGCCCTGGTAGCTGAATCCGTACATGCCAATCCGACCGTTGCACTCCGAGCGACCGGCCAGCCAATGGATCGTGGCAGCCCCGTCTCGACCTTCATGACGGAACGGATAAAAGGAACCGGTGCTCTCTCCGCGGCCGCGTACATCTTGGATGACCACGTTGTAGCCCTGAGCAGCAAACCACGCAGGCTGGGCATAGACTACCGTGCTGGCCACGCATCGACCGTAGGGTTGACGCATCAGCAGTGTCGGGGTCGGACCCGGCTCGGGCGGGTAGTAGTGGTCGGAAATGAGAACGGTGCCGTCAGGTAGTCGGAAACGCACCCCCCGCTCGACCGTCACCCCAGACCCCACCGCGACGCGTTCTCCGACAGGTTGCTGTCGTGCGCGCGTGCTGGATGTTGGGGAGCGTTTCGCCACGGTGGCTCCTCAGCGCTCCAGGATCTCCCGGAAATCGTGCATTTCGATGAGTGCTTTGGCGATCCGGTCGCTCATGGCTTCACACCAGCGCCAACCATTATCGGCGGTGGCGGGTGAGGGATCACCCATCACGCCGCTGGGTGCGATGTCGCGGGTCAACCACGAGAAGGTGGCGCTGGCAAACTCGGGCTTCAGGAGTCCCGGATCACCGACGCGGGCGATGTAGTTCGTCGTATACTGGTCGGTGTGGACCAACTCCGGGGTTCCGGCCAGCAGCAGAGCGGTTTCCACTTCGCCAGCGTGGAAGCCATAGGCCGCCTCCTGAGGATTTACTCCCTCGGCCGGCCCGCCTCCGTACAGGCAGAAGGTGCGGAGCCCCAGTTCGTCTCGCAGGTCTCGGGCCATGACATCAATGAGCGAGTGATTGCCGCCGTGGCTGTTGAAGAACACCAGTTTCTGGAAACCGGCGGCTTTGATGCTGCGCCCGAGGTCCCGGAGCACGGCGATGAAGGTGTCCCGGTGCAGGCTGAGTGTCCCGGGGTAGCCGACATGCTCGTTGCTCTTGCCGTAATGCACCGGAGCCAAAGCAAAGACGGGAAGGTCCTTGGGGAGCTTCTGGAGAGCGTGCCCGAGCAGGAGGTTGTTGATGAGCGTGTCAGTGGCCAGCGGTAGGTGATGCCCATGTTGCTCGATGGCCGCGGTGGGCAGCACCAGCAAGGTCCGGTCACGCGGCAATGCGTCGACCTGTTTCCAGGTGAGGTAGGGCAGGAAACGTTCCGGTGGGATCCAAGTTTTCAAAGGGGGGTTGGTAGGAAGGTTTCAGGCGGAAACGGGTTGAACCCGGGCCGTCGTGAGACTTTCTTGAGGTGTCCCAGTCGGAGTGGGGTTGGCTGGCGTTGTGTCGCTGGATGCCTCCGGCTTGAAGTCGCGCATTTTACCCGGATTGAGGAGTCCACGCGGGTCGTACAGTTCCTTGGCCTTGCGTTTGGCATCGTCGGGCCGCCAGCGCCCGGAGGCCTCGAGGAAATTCACATGCGGGTTGGCCACCGAGACACCGATGGTGCCACAGAAATCGATCATTCCCTGAAGGCGTTGGTCATCGGTGTAGCGAACGACCGGAATGGCTCCTGGCGTGATGACACCACCCGATCGCACGAACTCGATGTGGAGGAGAAAGTCGTTCCCATAGCGCGACTTCAAGGCACGGAACTGGCTCCGGGCTTCGGTGGCCGAGAACCCGCACTGGAGGTAGGTGAGCGACGGGTCCTGTTTGAGTGCCCAGAGAGTGGTGTGGTTCCAGGTGTAGTCGCTCAATTGAGCTCCGCGCCGGGGTTCGGAAAATGGTGCGATGAAGCAGGGGGATCCGCCGGCGTTCCGCGCTGCATCGGACAAACGTTGCAGCTGAGGGTCGGCGATCTCAAAAAAACACAGCGCCTTCCCGGTCGGAATCCACTTCTGCAACGGCGTGAACGAAGCGGTGATGGGCCATTCGAAGACCGTGGCGAGGCGCTTTTGGAAGGAGTCATTCCGGGAGATGGCCTCGGCGAAGTCGAAAGCCTCGGCGAAGTCGTCGAAGGCCACGGCCAGTTGTCCCCAGTCGGTTTTCGGAGCCAAACGCAGCTCCACCTCGATGATGATGCCGTTGGTGCCCCAGGCATGCAGCACTTGGAAGATATCCGGACCGCTCAGACGTATTTCGCGCGGTTGCGCCTCCAGCGACAAAACCGTGAGCGAGTGCACGGTGCCATTCTCCCGCAGCGCTCCCCACTGAATGCTACCAATGCCGCCAGAGCCTCCCGCGCAGAAACCGGCCACGCTGGCCTTCACGTAGGTGCTGGGGTAGCAGCGCAATTCCCAGCCGGACTGCCGCGCGACCCGCTCGATGGCCCCCAGTCGAGCCGCCGGATCACACGTCACGATGCCGTCGGGACTGATGGAATGGATTGTATCGAGTGCGGCCAGGTCCATGACCATGCCTCCGTGCGTCGGGATGCATTGGCCATAGTTGCCGGTACCGGCTCCGCGCAAGGTCAGGGGAATCCGCCGTTGGTAGGCGAAGCTGACAATAGCCACCACTTCAGCCCGCGAGGTGGGTTGCACCACGACTTCGGCCAATTTGTCGGAGAGGTCCCGCTTGAGGACTGGCGAGTACCAGTAGAAGTCGCGGCTCAAGGCTTCGAGTCGTTCGGCAGCGGTGACGATGCGCTCGGGAGGAAGGAGTTCGGCCAGGGCGTTGAAGTCGGCAGTGGTCATGCAAGCGTTTGGGAAATGATGCAGTGAGAGGGTTTGCTTCGGATGGCTTCGGATCGTTTCGCAATGGAAGGACGATGATCGTTCAGCGTTTCGATGGCTTTTGCTTGGATGTCATCCGACGCGATTTGCGCCACAAGGACATAGCCTCAACCATCCGGGGATCTTCGAAGAGCGCGACGCAACTGGCCCGCGCCACCGGTCCCTCGACCCGGCAATCCATGTCAGAGCGTTGTTGGAGCTGCTTGGCGGAGACGTAGATTTGGGCGCAGTGCTTGGATGCATCGGCGATGGTCGCTCCAAACACCACTCGATCCACGCCCGACCACAATGCCATGGCCATGCACATGGGGCAGGGCTCGCAGGTCGTGTACAAGGTATGCCCGGCGAGGCTGGGTTTCTTGAGCCGTTTACAGGCGGCTCGCATGGTTCGAACCTCGGCGTGGCTCGAAGGATCATTTTCTTTGCGCACAGCATTGAGCCGACGCAGGACCAAGCGGCCGGTTTCAGTTTCGACCACAGAAGACCCGAAGGGCGATTGGGCCTCCGTGCCGAGACGGGCGCGGGTGAACTCGACCAGAGACTGCATTTGCTCCAGATCCTGATCGCGGGAGATTCGGTGGTTTGGGGCCATCGCGCTTTTTTCAAGCACACGGTGTTCCACTCCCCATGGACCGCGGCAATTGAGCGAAAACAACCGGATAGGAAGAACGTGTCTGCGATTTGGACGCCGTCGGGCACCGCGTTTCCGTCTTGTCTCTGCCCACGGTGGATAAATTAAAACACCTCCCGAGAAACCCGGGTTGTTTGTCCCAATCAGAGCAGGCTGAAATCGATTCATGAAACGCTAGATCAACCATTGAAGCGCTTCATCAACAGATGAAATGCACCGGTGCCGATGCCGTGCAAACCCCTGTTTATCCAAAGGATTCGATGCAAAGAGATGTCCGGCCGGTTGGCTCGGCGGGATCCATCGTGCAGTCAAAGTGATCGGGCAGTGGGTACCCATTTGGAAGCTGGCATGAGGTATGCGGAGACGCTCTCGCAGCGACTGACCCCCGTTGCACTCAAACAACCCAACTCATCCTCCGTACCCGTCCCTCAATGAAAACCTCCCTATGGTTGCCGATCCGCATTGGATCGATTGCCACTTTGGCTTTGGCCAGTGGAGCCTCGGCCTTGGCCCAGAGTGCAGGTTCCACGAACGTCCTGGACAAGGTCGTCGTCGAAGGTTTGTCCCTCCAAGACACGGTTCTACCGACGGCTCGCCCGGTGGAGTCGGTCATGGGTGACGACCGCAGCATTCTGGAGACGCCGCGCTCGGTGTCTCTGGTGACCAAGGCCCAGATGGAAGCCCGTGCGATTTCCCGCGCCACGGATTTCAATCAGTACTCTCCGGGCGTTTACACCCCGTCCCGTTACGGTTTGGCCAATGTGCCGGTCATCCGCGGTGACCTTTCGGAAATTTACCAAAACGGTCAGCGGACGATTTACAGCCGCAACTCCATGCTCGCCAGCTTCAACGGCGTGGAGGCCATGGACATCGTCAAGGGACCGGGTTCCGCGGTTTACGGCCCACAAGGGCAAGGTCCCGGCGGCTATGTGAACTTCGTCTCCAAGCTCCCGTACTTCGATGGGTTCCACGGAGAAGTTCTGAGCCGCTGGGGAACCTACGTTCCCGGTGGTCAAAGCTACTTCAATCCGGAGTGGGGCATCGATTTCGGCGGACCCATCAACGACAAGTTGGCTTTCCGGGTGAGCTACCTCGGACGCGAGGCCGACGGCTACTACCGAAACGTCACCGACAACACGCAGGACATCTTCACCGCCTTGACTTGGAAGGCCAATGAGAAGCTGACCATTGATTGGAATTCTCAGTTCTACACCTCCCGCTTCAACGAGGTCATCGGCATCAACCGTGTCACCCAGGAGCTGATTGATGATTGGGTGTACATCGCCGGTCCGGTGCTTCCCAACAACCGCTTCGGCGATCCGCTCACGTCCGTTGGCAAATTCGGTCAGAACGCCAACTTCGCGCTGCTCAACACCAACCTGGCCACGCGGGTGAAGGTTTATCCGTGGCAGACGATCAACGCGCCCTTTGATAGCGCGGCTGGCCAGAAGTTCTCTTCGCAGCTCATCGCCAACTACCAGATCAACGATTTCGGAAAGATCGTCAATCGGACCTACGGCGAGACCATGGAGTCCCGCAAGGCCTCGGGTTATGGCTACACCGAATGGGTGCCGGAAAACTGGATGGCCAACAACCGTTCGGAGCTCCACTACGAAATCACCCCGGCTGTCGCCAATTACGAGCTGCCCATCAAGACCATCAGCGGCGTGGACTTGCGCTACCAGTCGCTCGTTTCCTATCAGGATTTCGGCGTCGAACCGTTTTTCCTGTATGACGTCACCCAGCCGCCTTCAACGTTCCGGTTGCCTCCCACCCCGCTGGTGACCACCTACGGCGGAAGTTCACTCATGGTGCCGGGTGCTCCGGGCTACGGCTCCAACGGGTTTGGAGCGGGCGATCAGAATTCCGAGATCGCTCAGAGCGGCTTCTTCACTCAGTGGGACATGAAGCTGCACGACAAGTTCTCCATCATCGCTGGTGGCCGTGGCGATCTCATCGGGGCGCAGGCCAAGAGTCCGGAGTACGTCGGCAAGGCTGCGGGTTCGAACTACAATGTCTCCACGGACGTCTTCAATACCTCCGTGTTTTTGAGCGGCATTTACAAGTGGACGCCGGTTCTTACCAGCTATGCCACTTACAATGTGATCAACGCCATTCAGGGCAGCGCCAATTTCGGTGGTGTGAATGGCACGGGCAACACGGAGGGCTCGCTCAAGAAATCCTTGTCCACCGAGAGCGAGCTCATCGAGGTGGGGTCGAAGGCTAGTCTTTTTGAGAACAAGGTGTTTGTGAGCGGGTCGCTCTTCCAGCAAACCCGCTTGGCCCCGCAGTTGGTCGGCAATCCGATTGGTATCGAGACCAAGGGAGTGGAGCTGGAGTCCTTCTACCAGCCCAACCGGAACTTCAACGCCAGCGCCAACTTCACCTACCAGAACGCGGAGCAGGACGACTTCGGATACCAGCAGACCTACAACTATCGTGACGGTTACCCCGTCGGATTCCTGGTCGACGGCGTCTCCGGCACCGGTGGCGGCGCTCCGAACTACAACACACAAGGACCTACCACCCCGGCGCGCGCCTTCGGCAAAACTCGGGCGGCCAGTGTGCCTCAGGTGATGTTCAACTCTTACGTCACCTATCAGTTGGACAACGGCTTTGGCGCCAGCTTCGGCCCGCAAGTCACCGGTGAACAGTGGCAGAACCAAGAGGGATCGCTTCGCATCCCTATGCAGTACGTGATCAACGCGTTCGTGTTCTACCGCCAGCCGAAGTGGGACGTGCAAATCAACTTCTTCAACATTACCGACCAACGGAACTGGACCTCCATTGATCCGAGTTTCGCCGGCAATGACGTGATTTATCCGGAACAACCGTTCCGGATCAGTGGTCAGGTCCGTTTCCGGTTCTGATCATTTCCTGAGTGCGCGGGCCCCCGGCTGTGGTGTGTGCGGCCGGGGGTCTTTTTCAATTCGAACCCATGAAAACCATGCATGATTCCTCCAATGAGTCGGCGTTTTTACATAGGCTTTGTCTCCGGGTCGTTGCCGGATTTCTCATTCTAGCCGCGACGGGTTGTTCGCCTTCGGATTCCGTTTCATCCGCCAAGGAGACCGCTCCGGGCACCACCAACGGGCCGGCCCTCAACTTCATCCACGACTGGATCCCCGAACCCGAGCACGGAGGCTATTACGCCGCAGATCGTCTGGGTTTGTGGAAGGCAGAGGGGGTGACAGTCAACGTGCTGGTTGGGGGGCCGAATTCTGAGATCGAGAAGCGGGTGGCGCTGGATCCGTTCGGTTTGGGTATTGTTCGCGGCGATTCTGTTTTTGTGGCTGTGGAACGGGGTTTGCCCATTGTCGCCGTCAACGCCTACTTCCAGCACGATCCGCAGGGCATCATGGTTCGCGAAGACTCCCCGGTGAAGACCTTCGCCGATTTGGAGAATCGGGACATCGCCATGCAAATCGGGGCGACCTGGCTGCAGTACTTGCAGAAGAAGCACGCCTTGAGCCGGATACGCGTTCGGCCGGTGACCGGCAATGTGGCCAATTTCGTCAAGGATCCCGACTGGATCACGCAGGCCTATCCGACCAGTGAACCGCACTACGCACTGAAGGAAGGGGTTCGATCCCGGGTGCTCCAAATCAGCGAGTCGGGGTTCGATCCGTACCGCGTGATCATCGCCAACCGTCAACTCGTTGAGAAACATCCGGAGCTGGTGGCCCGGTTCAGTCGCGGCGCCTATCGCGGTTGGCAGGAGTACTACCGCAATCCCCAGCCGATCCATGATTTCCTTCGTTCGATCTCACCGACCATGGAAGACGGTGGCATGCGCTTCAGCTACGTGACATTGCGCCAACTCCGTCTGGTGGAGGGTGATCCCACCCGTGCAGAAGCCATGGGGGCAGTGGATTTGGAGCGTTGGCGCTCGCTGGGACTTATCTTGAAGGATCTCGGAGTGATTCCAGCGGTGCCGCCGCTGGAGTCGGTGGTTTCCACAGCTTTCACGCCTCAGGCCTTGGGTCTAGACCCGTCCTTGCCGCCACCGTTTTGGACGAATTCTCCCGCGCCGTCCCCAAAACCGTAGCCCCCCGACGTTGAATCGACAGCCATGAACCCAGTTTCCCGAACCCTCCTCAAGAACATCGGTCATCTGGTCACCATGGATCCGGATCGTCGTGTCCTCCGGAACGCGTGGTTGCTGGCCGAGGATGGCGTGATTCGCTCCGTGGGGACCGGCACAGCGCCGCGGGTGGCCAAGGCCACGGTGGTGGATGCCCGAGGCGGCATCGCATTGCCGGGTCTCATCAACACTCATCATCACATGTTTCAGAATCTGGCGCGGGCCTTTGAGCCCATCGCCAGTTTGCCGCTCTTGCCTTGGCTGGCCGGGCACATGCCGTTGTGGCGTCATTTCAATCCCGACGACTTGTATGTGGCCACCCAAGTGGCCTGTGCCGAGTTGATGCTCAGCGGTTGTACCCTGACCAGTGACCACCACTACTTGTTTCCCCGTGATGGCAGCGCCGGGATGCTCGATGCGGGATTCAATGCGGCCGCGGCCATGGGTATCCGCTACGTCGGTTGTCGGGGCTCGGTGAATTTGCCCAGCGACATCATGCCCGACTGGGCCTGCCAGGACCTCGATGTGATCCTCGCAGACTGTCAGCGATTGCACGATCGATTCCACCAGCGGGGGACGGGGGCGATGTCGCAGGTGGCCTTCGCGCCGTGCACGGTCTTTGGGTGCTCTGGTGAACATTACCGACAATCGGCCCGGCTGGGTCGTTCCCTCGGCGCCCGTCTGCACACCCATTGCGGCGAGACCATTCCCGAGAACCAAGACGCGGTGAAGGTACTCGGCTCCCGCCCCTTTGCGTACATGGCCCGACACGAATGGGAAGGCGAGGACGTCTGGCTGGCCCACGGTATCCACTTCAACGATCGCGAGGTTGCCCGCTTGACCAAGACCCGCACCGGCGTGGCCCACTGCCCCTGCTCCAACATGCGATTGGGATCGGGTGTCTGCCGGGTCAACGACCTCCGTCGGGGTGGCAGCCCGGTCAGTCTGGGGGTCGATGGATCGGCTTCCAACGATTCGGGTCACTTGCTCAACGAAGCCCGGTTGGCGTTGCTCCTCACGCGGGTCGTCCACGGGGCTGAAGCGATGACGCCGGAAGCATCCCTGGAAATGGCCACGCTCGATGGCGCCCGGAATCTCGGACGGCTCGCTGATCTGGGATCGCTGGAACCAGGCAAATGCGCCGATGTGGCAGTCTTTCCGCTGGAAGACCTCTTCAGCAATGGCGCCCACAATCCAGTGCATGGACTGGTGCTCTGCCATGCGCGTCAGGTGGACACGTTGCTGGTCCACGGGCAGGTGCGCGTTCGTGAGGGACAATTGGTAGGCGTGGATTTGCCGAAACTCTTGGCCAAGCACCGCAAAGTGGCCCGCCGCTACCACGACGGCGTGGTCAAATGACTTCCCAAAATTTCCGAATGAAATCCATGCCTGGCCCGATCGCCATCGTCGCTCGTTGGAGTCTCTTGTGGGTCGCTCTGGTTTCCATGGCGGCCGATCGCGCACCCGTGCGACTCATCACCGACTGGTATCCCCAACCCGAACACGGAGGCTTCTACTTCGCGCTGATCAAGGGCTACTACCGGGAGGCCGGGCTCGATGTGGAGATTTTGCCCGGAGGACCCAATGCGTTTCCGATCCAACGCATCGCCACCAAGGCGGCCGAGTTCGGCATGGGCAGCACTGATGATGTGCTCCTGGCCAATGATCGGGGCATCCCAATCATCGCCGTTGCGGCCACGCTGCAGCACGATCCACAGGCGATCATGGTGCACGAATCCTCGCCGGTGAAGACTTTCGCCGATCTGGAAGGGCGCACCGTGGCCGTGACCCCCGGCACCGCATGGTTTCCGTATTTGATCCAGCGCTATGGCCTGAAGACCACCCGTGAGCGCGCCCACAATTTCAGCATCGGATCCTTCCTGCGGGATCCGGATTACATCCAGATGTGCTTCGTCACCAGTGAACCCTTCTTTGCGGCCGAGGCGGGTGTGAAGGCCCGCGTGCTGCTCATCAGTGGCAGCGGTTTCGATCCGTACCGGGTTTTCTTCACGCGGCGTGAATTCGCGACCGAACATCCCGATCGGGTCCGGGCTTTCGTAACAGCGAGTGTGCGCGGCTGGAAAGGCTACATGGAGGATCCCACCGAGGTGCACGCCGAGATCCGCAGGCGTAATCCCGAGCTCACTCCGGCCAAGATGAACTTCAGCCATCAGGCGTTGAAGCAGGGGTCTTTCCTGAACGGCGATCCAGCCAAGGGCGAGGCGGCTGGCCGCCTGTCGGAGGCTCGGTGGAAATTTCAGTTCGAGACACTCCAGAAACTCGGCGTCCTGCGCGGAAAATTCGATCCGGCGACGGCCTGGACCGGCGAGTTCTGCAACGCCACCAACACCCCCACAGCCACCCGACCATGATTGAACGTTTCTCCAAGATCACCTTGCTGGCCGCGGTCGCCCTGTTCATGGCGCTGATCGCCTTCAACAACATCACCGACTACGGATCCAATTTCGACTTCGTGCAGCATGTGCTCTCGATGGATACCACCTTTCCGGGCAACCAGTTGAAGTGGCGGGCCATCAGCACGCCCGCCCTGCACCACGCCTTCTACTGGACGATCATCGCCTGGGAGGCGCTCTCGGGCTTGGGCATTGCGGCCGGTGCGCTGGTCTTGTGGCGGGCGCGTGGACAATCTGCTGCCGCTTTCAATGCGGCCAAGTCGCTGGCCGTGGGCGCCCTCACGGCCAATCTGGTGTTGTGGTTCACGGCCTTTCTCATGGTGGGTGCCGAATGGTTCTTGATGTGGCAATCCCAGGTGTGGAACGGCCAGACGGCCGCCACGCGCATGTTCACGTGCGTTGGCCTGGTGCTGCTCATCCTGAAGACCCCGGACACCGATCCGGTTCCGTCTTCGGGTCGCGACGGTTCGGCCGAATAAAGTTTTTGGAGCGACCCTGAAAAAACGGGTCGCTTCAAGCTTGGGCTTGGTGGCGGCTTGGGGCTTTGATGAGCACCATGACTTCCGAGGTGCTCACGGGTCTTTCAGTGCTGGTGCTCGAGGATGAGCCACTTTGGCGACGCCATCTGGTGGCCAGCTTGGAACGGTGGGGCGCCGAAGTGACCGCGGTCGACTCGGTGGCCGGCGCTCGCAAAGCGCTGGGCTCGTCGAATTTCGACTTCGCCCTGATGGATGTGAACTTGCCCGACGGTCTGGGGCCGGACCTCCTTCGCGACAAGTCCGTTCCGGCTCACACGGGCGTGGTCATCATGACCGCCGAGGGCGGGATTTCCGGGGCCGTCGAGGCCATCCGGTTGGGCGCCCTCGATTATCTCACCAAGCCGTTCGAGCCTGAGGCTTTGGCGCTGACCCTCCGCCGAGCCCGATCCACTCAGGCAGGCCGACGCGTGGCCGAGCAGCAACGCACCGACAGCTCGGGCTTTTTTTTCGGGGCCGCGCTCTCGGGCCTCAAGACACAAATTGAACGCATCCTCGCCGCCGATCGCCGGATGGAGACTCAGTTGCCGCCGGTGCTCATCGAGGGTGAGACGGGCACGGGCAAGACCTCACTGGCCCGGCGGATCCACCGCGAAGGTCCTCGGGCTGAGGGGCCGTGGGTGGAGATCAATTGCTCGGCAATCCCGGAGCACTTGGCCGAGTCGGAACTCTTCGGCCACGAGAAGGGGGCCTTCACCGATGCCCGCAGCACTCGCATCGGACTTTTCGAGGCAGCCCATGGCGGCACGCTGTTTCTCGATGAGCTCAGCAGCCTCTCGCTCCCCATCCAGGCCAAGTTGTTGACGGTTTTGGAAGACCACCGCATTCGTCGGGTGGGCGGTTCGAAGAATATCGCCGTGGATGTCCGTGTCATAGCGGCCACCAATCAAGGCCTTCGCCAACTCGTCGCCCAGGGAAGCTTCCGTTCCGACCTTCTCCATCGACTGGATCTCTTCCGTCTGTCGATTTCGCCGTTGCGAGATCGGGGAGCCGATCTCTTCCCGTTGGCGGCCTCCCTCATGGAGGGCATCGCGTTGCGCCATCGTCTGCCGGTCCGGTCCATTTCCGAGACGGGACGCCGGCGTCTCCTGGGCTATGGCTGGCCGGGCAATGTCCGTGAACTGGCCCACGAATTGGAGCGAGCCTTGGTGTTCGAAGATGGCGAGGCGCTGAACTTCGATTCGCTCCTGGGGGCTGGCGGAGGGTCTGCGGGGGATCCAGCGATAGCGACGGCGACGGCCCCCGGTTTTGGCGGGGCTCACGCGGGCGTGGATTCCTGGTGGAACCCCGACTTTCAATTCCCGGAGCAGGGCTTCGACCTGGAGGAAGCCATTTTGCACATCATCCGAGCGGCCTTGGAACAGTCCGGCGGCAACGTTTCGGCTGCTGCCCGGCGACTAGGCGTGTCCCGCGACTACCTTCGCTATCGGCTGGGACCCAAGGTGGTGCAGTGACACCTTGGATCTCCACCCGGGGAAGTCTCGAACCGGCGATCAAGGTTCAACGGTCTGCAGGAATTTGAACTTCCCGTCCTCGACCGTGATGATCACCGCTGCCTTCGGCGCGTTGCGCTGGGCATCCATGCGGGTGCGGCCGCTGGCAGCGACCAAGTCGGTGGTGACCAAGGCCGCCTTGATCTTGGCCGGTTCGGCCGAGCCGGCCCGGCGGATCGCGTCGGCCAGCACCTTGGCCGAATCGTATCCGAGGGCCGCCATCGCGTCGGGTGTCTTGCCTTGATAGCGCGCCTTGTAAGCGGCCACGAACAGCTTGGCTTCCGGGGTGTCCTGGATGGGTGAGAAGTGGGTGGAGTAGTAGGTGTTCTTGAGCGACTCGCCGCCGGCGATTTGGATGAGCTCGGGGGCCTCCCAGCCGTCACCGCCGAACATCGGCACGGTGATGCCCAGCTCGCGCGCTTGCTTCACGATGAGCCCCACTTCGTTGTAGTAGCCCGGCACACAAATGCCCTCCGGATTGGTCGCCTTGATGGCCGTGAGCTGTGCTTTGAAATCCTTGTCCTTCGAGGAGTACTTCTGCTGCACCACGATTTGGCCGCCGGCTGCCGTAAAGGCGTCGCTGAAGTATTGGCGCAATCCGTCGCCGTAAGCCGAAGACACGTCTGAGAACACCGCCACCCGCGAGAGCTTGAGCGACTTGCGCGCGAACTCCGCGATGAGGCGGCCCTGGAACGGATCGGTGAAGCACACCCGGAAGACGCAGTCTCCGACCTCGGTGACTTTGGGATTGGTGGACGACGGCGAGATCATGGGAATGCCGGCCGCCTGGCACACCGGGCCTGCCTCGAGTGAGCGACCTGAAGCCACCTCGCCCAGCACCGCCACCACCTTGTCGCGGCTGATGAACTTCTTGACGATGGTCACCGACTCGCCGGCCGTGGATCGGTTGTCTTCGTGCAGCAATTGCAATTGCTTGCCGAGTACGCCGCCAGCTTTGTTGATCTCCTCAATGGCCAGAGCGGTGCCTTCGTGCGACGACACTCCAAAGGTGGCCTCCGTGCCCGTGAGCGAGCAGAATTCACCCACCTTGATGGTGTCGGCTCCTGCCGCTCCGGCGGCGCCGCTCTCGGAGGGTTTGCAACCGGTCCACGGCAGTGCCGCTGTGGCGGCGGCAGCGGCGGCGACGGTGGCGAGGAAGGCGCGACGGGGTTGGG
>Ga0255088_1000136_pt1 | contig 40281 bp, 36 predicted proteins | sample Colum_Miss_RepB__2_FD_188587 | JGI IMG/M metagenome (GOLD analysis project Ga0255088, IMG submission 188587) | Freshwater microbial communities from Columbia River, Oregon, United States - Colum_Miss_RepB_8d | ecosystem: Environmental > Aquatic > Freshwater > River | place: USA: Oregon...
GGGGGGGTGACCCCAACCCATATGAGTTTATGAAATACCAACCCTTGTTAGTCAACGATTTTTTTTGATTGTTATGTGCATCCGTGTATATTTGTAAAAAAAAGGCTATGCGATACGCATCACAGGACTTTATGGACAACATCTTCGGACAGTATAGTCCTGCTAAGATGATGGTCAAGAACAAGGCTCGTAAGGCCCAGGAGGACATGGAGGCTAAGATGGCAAAGGAGGCTGAGGGCGATCACGAATGTGGCTGTAAAAAATAAGGTATGGCAAAGGCGTTAGGAACATCGATAAAGACTACCTTTGGCAAGAGAAAGGATGGCAAAGCGTTTAAGCGCAAGTCGCCTATGGACAAGAAAGTTAAACCATCAAGAGGACAGGGATAATGGCAAAACCAGGACTATACGCAAACATCAACGCCAAACGCAAGCGCATTGCTGCTGGATCAGGCGAAACAATGAGAAAGGTTGGTAGCAAGGGTGCACCAACAGCAAAGGCATTTAAGGAGTCAGCAAAGACCGCAAAAAAAACCAAAAAAAAATAAGGGATGGCAAAGTCACCAGCATGGCAGCGTAAGGAAGGCAAAAACCCCGAAGGAGGTTTAAACGCCAAGGGGAGGGCATCTGCAAAACGAGAGGGCCACAACCTCAAGCCTCCGGTGTCTGCCGCTCAGGCTAAGAAGTCTCCCAAGAGCGCTGCTCGACGGAAGTCCTTCTGTGCTAGAATGGGTGGCATGCCTGGTCCCATGAAGAAACCAAATGGCAAACCCACAAGGAAAGCATTGGCCCTTCGCAAGTGGGACTGCTAAAGATGCACGGGTTGTGTAGATGGCCCGTTATAATTACGGTTAAAGCCGATCAGTAATGGTCGGTTTTTTCTATTATACGAACTATGGCGTAGACTCCGGCGTATAGGGCAAGTACGATCAGTCCGAGGTGGATGTAAGTTTCCATACGAATACAAAATAAAGGATTGTTAGAATTAAGTAGTAGACTACTACGGTATACCAGTGGGGCTTGTTAAGTTCCCACCGGATCTTTCTCATAGCTCGTCTTACATCAGATTTATGCATACCTGGATAATATAAAACATTGCTACGCCAACGGCGATCATTACTAAATACGGGATGAGGTGTTCCACATCCTTGCGGAAGTTATACTTTGTCTTCATGGTTCCAGAGTTTTTTAGCATCAAGCATCAGATCGTCAAACGATTCTGATACGTATTGGCCCTCAACAGAGTCTCCCCACGGCTCCCCATCCATATTTGCTAGCCAGTAAACGACATCCTTGTCATCGGAATCGTAGTGCCATGATTCTACACGGGCTTTGTAGATTGCGAGGTGATCGGTTGGATCCCCGTCGTCGTACCAACGCGAGATGGCGTAGACCTCCGTGCCTGGCTTGTAGGCAAAAATTGTGTACTGCTCTTTATTTTTCATTTCGTTTGTTTCATAATTTTTTTAAGATACAACGCTAGGTCAAGCGCCTCCTCGTATGCGTGCTGGATCCACTCCTCTTTGGTCAAATCTGAGCGGTCCATTGTGTGATTATACTCAGAAAAACCCTTCTTTTCACGCATAATCATGTCGACGATCACTTCATTGAGTAGATCAGAGACGTATTTTATCGGCTTATTGTCGCTTGTATGTCCCATTTGTAGCTTAACCATTTATGTTCAGTTCCCATCAGTTTATCCAGCTTGTAGCAGTCGTTTAGGACCTTGGTCTTGGCCGACTCTGGACTCTTGGCTTTTGATTTTGCGTTATGGACGATCTTCTCGCCATCCCACACCGTTATTACGTAGTTATTCATGTATCCCGTAGGTTGAGTTTTTCCATACACGCACCTGGTCGCTGGAGAAGTGCTTGATTTCGCCGCCGTTTGACAGCACGACCGTTATCTCATCATTCTCCAGCATCCCCCCCGGAGTTATGTAGAGGATGTATCCGTCTCCAAGGGGAGTCGTAACTGGGATTGGTGAAGGGCAAAAGATCATTTTTACACTTAATGTATAGATTCTCCACGTCCTCCATCTTCATTGACTTCAATTTGTTCAGGTTCACGTTCACCGCCGTCCTGATGATGTCCTGATCCATCTCCGGCCTCCATTCCGCCAACTTGTTGATCAGATGCTCCTTCAGTGCTTGCTTGGTTTTTTTCATCTATTTGTCGTTTTATGTCCGAAATTCCTTGACTAACTAGCGCCCAGTACTCAACCGGTAGGGTTGCGAGGTTCTGGAGCGTGATTTCCATCGATTCTACAGCGTTTAGGTACGCTCCTCCACCGTCTACATTGCCAAGCACCCCAAATATGGGCATAAGCTCACGCTCTAGCTTGGTAATAAGGTTTTTTGAGTGCATTTTCAGGTCGTGCTTGAAGAATTTCAAGTCAACGCATTCGTCATGACACTGGGCATAGATCTGTTGCGCTCCAAGAGCGGTAACGATCAATCGTTTTTTTCTTTCTAAATCGTTCATTTCGTTTATTTATGTGGCAAATATAATACACGCGTGGCGGAAGTCAAATAAATTAACATTAATTTGCGCTGAACATGAAACTTACGTCGTTCATGATTATCTCATCTACTTGCTCCATAGAAAGGCCCACGATAAAGTCATCCCCACCGGAGCTTACCATGCAAAGATTTTTGAAATTTAGATATGGCCTTACATTGTCAATGGAATAAAACACTGCCGGCTCGCATTCAAACTTTTCGGGCGTAGAACCAACCAGATCCGCGATTTTTTTCTCATCGGTATCCACAACGACAGGGAGGATGATTCTCAGCATATTAATCCAAATTTACTTTCCTGTAGCCCATTTTCCACAGAAATTCAGAAAGTTTTTTCCCGTACTCTTCAACAAAGTTTTCTTCCCAGTGCTTGAATTCATGGTGAAGATATTCGTGAATCAAAACCTCTAAATATTCCTTGGCTGGAAGTCTTGGATCGATCTCGATCAAACCGTGTTCATGGTAAAGGCCACGAGCTTTTTCCCTTCCCAGGTTTCTTTCTTTTACGATCAAGTTTTCCATATAGCAAAATAAGGAAAAATTCTTAGACCTTTGTAACAAAAAACACGCAGAAAATGTTACGGCTCGTTATTTAATTTTGCCGTTCACAATTCGATAGTTGTTTACTTCAAACTCCTCATTATCAAACACTTTCACGTGGGCAAACCCATGTGTAAATTTGTTAATTGGCATGTAATCCGGATGTAGTTCGCAAAGGCAAGCGACCGACCAGCAGGTAGTCACTTTTCCATTGATATTGGGTTCTGTATGCTCTGAAGTCTGGTGGTGGTGTCCGCAGATAGCGTTGTCTTTTGCGCGGAGATAAAGACCACGGGCAATGTTTACCGGGCTGAACATACTTGATCCAAACTCGTGTCCGTGTAGGGCTACCAATTTACCCATCTTCACAAGCTGCTTGTCTGGGATGAACGTGATGTCAAGTTGCTTGAGGTGTAATATGGACTCCAAAGAAAATTCTTCAATTCCCACAAGGTCTGAAGCGTTGTTGATCAGATAGTGGTCCCAGCGGATGTCGTGGTTTCCTGCTTTGAAGTATATTGCTTGTGTAGGGAACAATCTTCGCAGGGTGTAGAGGAATTCTCTTGCCATGTAGATTTCCGAAGCGAGGTCGCGTTTGCGCGGGTCTTTTTGGAACCGGCTGATCGCGTAGAAGTCGATGAGGTCCCCGTTAATGTAGATTGTGTTGACCTCATTTTCAATACCGTACTTGAGTGCAGCTGTGAGGGCAGCAATGTTGTGATATGGTACGTGAATGTCGGTGAGAAATAGGATATCATTGTGATTGGTTGGAAATTTATACGCATTGTACTGATTTTCCCTGGAGTCCGGAAGACCCAGCGGGTTGCTGTCGGGAATCAGCTCATTAATGATATCCTCAAACGCATTAAGAACTGGCTGCGGTTTAATACGAGCCTTTTTTATCGAATCTTTGTGTACATTTTTTTTCTTCCAGGACATAAATGCCCGCTTGAATGATTCAAGAGTTGCTCCGGTTTGGATGTTTTGCCATTCCTCTTCAATCTTCTTGTTTTGGCTTAGTTCTCGCGTGTCGTTTAAGATGTTGCGATAGTTTTGTACGCTATTTTTCATTTGGTTGATATATTGCAAATATAATCAGTATCACCACAAAAGCAAAAACCGCCTCAGTTAAGAGACGGTTTTCACAAACGAAATGAATAAAACAAACTGAAATTGCGTGAGTACACGCATCCTCAGCAAATGTATCAACAAACTTTTTAGCTTGTTCATTTTCTTTTGATTACGATGACTTTTTGCTTGCTTTCTGTTTTACTTTTTCTCCAGGAATAATATCTAATTCCAACGATAAATAAAACTGTTACAAAACAAGCAATTGCACTACCCCAATCTTTTTTAGCTATAGATGCAGCAATTGCTATAACGAAAGCTCCAATAAACGCCGTTAATGTAACGTTTTGGATTTCAATCATGTTGTAAATAAATTTTTTCATTAGTTCCAAAATATAAATTGTGTGTGGTGTATTTCACCATTTTTCATTATTAGCAAGGTTATGGGAACACAAATGTACGCATATGTGTCTTTGCCATTTTCGGTCCATTCATATCTTTCAAATGTTTGTCCCTCTATGATTTCCATTTATCTTTGCTAAAATTGACTTCTATGAGGAATAAACTTGCGGGTCGTTCTACGGGGAAATCTAAATCTGCTCGGTATTACGCAGCCAATCCAGATTCCCGCGAAAAGAAAAACGAGTACAATAAAAATTACCACTCTACAGAGAAACGCAAGAATTACCGCGCCAGCCTCAATCGCGCCAATCGCAATGCAGGCACTTATGGCAATGGCGATGTAAAGGATATGTCTCATACCAAATCTGGAAGACTTGTTAGAGAGTCTCAGTCTTCTAATCGCGCTCGGAATGGACACGGTAAGGGGGGTAGGCTTAAACAAGGCTAAATTTGAGCTTGTCATATTCTTGTAGATCTATAGTTTTACCATCAAACTTTCCACGGTATGTGCAGTCAATGACCTCACAATCTCCGGAACTACCCCAAGCGTTTGCCATAGCCTTTATGTGCTTTTTAACTGCATCCAGTGTATTCAACACCTCTGACGTTTGAAGAATCTCATTGTTTTCTCCAATTGTTCTTACGCGATACGCATTAATCTTTTTTCCGTCAATTGTGCGCTTGGCGTCTTTGATTTCAATTCTGCCCATCTTCTATTTTTTTAAGTTCATTAAAATGTCCACTGAGCCAAAGGTACATATCATTTCCAGTTAGTTCATACAGCCTTACGTTGATTAAACGCATCAGAGACTGATCACGAGCGTATTTCTTCTTAGGCTTATGAACTCCTGACTTAGGATATTCCATGTCGTCAGTGAGGAGCTTACGCCTCAAGTTCCGAAGGTGCTGCAACTCGCTCAGAGTTGGCGGCGTAGGAGGCAAGTATATTGGGATTCCGTTCATTGAAAAAATCTAATAAAAGTTCTTGTTTTACTTGGTCTAATGATGATATGTATTGGCGAATTTTGTTACGGCGCACAGGGTTAAATTCATAATCCACACGCAGCGTCTTCATGGCGTGACAAACAGTGGCGTGATCTTTTTCCACAATCCTTGCAACCTGAGCAAGAGTCTTTGTAGAACAAACCTTAATTGTAACCATGTACACCTGTCGAGCCAATACAACCTCTGCAAATCGTTTATGACTCATGATGTCTCTAGTGGGTACATCAAAATGATGGCTTACTTTATTTAGAATTACATCCTCCGGCTGATTATCCGTTTTGTGTATGTATTCATAAATCTTTGTAAACTCAGATCTTTTGGTTACGTGTACCAAATCAACTAAATCTTTGAATGTATATCTCATGTTCGTTTAGGTTTAGGTCGTGGCGGGTTTGCTTGCATTTATCCCCCGCCACGACCTTGGTTAATGTTAGAATGGTAAATCGTCTCCAGGATCTTCAGTAGCAGGAGCCGAATATGAATCTAATTTCTTCACGGCACTGACAGCCTTCACTTGTGGTAGGAAAATGTCGTTGAGGTGCTTTTCAAAGAACTCTTGACGTTCTGAGTCATCCCAAACAACTTGACCTTTTACCTTTATTTGTTTCATCTCAGGCATATTGCCGGGGTTGTCCTTGGTCCAGCCCCACTTGATGTCCTCCTGTCCGTGACGGAGGTAAAGCATTGTGCGTGTCTTGCCATCAATTTCCTTAGACCACGGGGTAAGGGTAATTTCCTTTCCGGCATCGATGTTAGGCATTGATAAGAAGAATCCTGATGAGTAGCGTGATGACCACGGCATTTGGATTTGATATTCTTCATTTCCATCTTTTAAAACAACGCACAGCTGATCGCCGTAACCTTGTTCAGACACTCGCTTGAACACATCCACGATGTAGCCAGAAAGCGAAGAAAATCGCTGTTCGTACCACACCTTAGTGCCGTCCTTGCTATTACACTTAATTGAGCCAGCTGTTCCCTCAGGAACGCGCTTGGCAATCTTACCTCCAGATATGCTGAGGTAAGTACGGTTTGATGAACCACCTTGATTTAATCCCATAATTTTTATGATTAATTAATTGGTTATATTTCGCAAATGTAGCATATATGTTTCTTTTGTGCAAGAAAAAAACTGTTAAATTACTCCCAAGCCTCTTTATATCCGTTCGGGTGTCCTGCCTCCTCATTCCATTCCTTGACCTCCTTGGAGTCTGTCCAGCTCTTGTTCGGTTTTATTGCGGTTGGCTGCTTGATTTCAGACTGTACATACTTTCCGTCTATGGCCTGTTGTAGGTAGTCAACATTTTCAAATGTGAACCTGCGAGTAGACCTTACAAGTTCAAAGTCAAAGAATCCCTTGATCCCTACAATCTTCTGTCTGCGGATCTTCTTAGAGTGAAACTCACACAGTGGACTTTCCGGTGCGGTCTGGGCAAGCGGACGGTGGTAAATGATGATGTTGTCCGCCTTGTTGTTCCACATCGCCCCATCGGCTAGGTCAAACACCTCTGGGCATGGATAGTTGCCGTCGTCTCCCTTTCTCATCTTGTGCGGGTGGACCACGATGTCAAAGTACACGTTGTTCTTACGAGCAAAGCGGGTGCAGTCAGACAGGAAGGTCTCAAGGTACTTGTCGCTACGTCCACCACCCTTAGTGTAGTCATTCGCCATTTGGTTGAATGGGTCGATGATCACACGGTCAACTCCGTGTTTGATAATCATGCTCAAAAACACCTCCTTCACATAATCAGGCGTTGGGCTTACGTTCTTGGGGTACACCATGAATATGTGTTCGCCAATCATCTTGTACACCTTCATGTACGCATCATAACTCGGCCTATTGTAATTGCTTGGCGTACAGTCTTTTCCAAAGTAAATCTCTACAAGGTCGTGGTAGAACTGTTCTGCCGGCAACTCCTCCGGTGTAAAGATTGCCACCTTCTCTCCAAACCTAACCATGCGGAATATCATCTCCCACTTCATGAACGATGACTTACCATAGTTTCCTATTCCGGAAACAATTGTTAATTCGCCTTTAACTCTTTTGAAGTGCTTGTCTAGTAACGGAACACCCAGTGGCATGGCTGCCTGATATCCCTTGAGGTAAATCTCGGAGGCCTGTTCCATTACCTCCTCGGCGTAGATTACATCTTCCTTACTTATCTCTTCGAGGTCTTGCTCGGTGAGTTCAATCTTTACCTCGGTGTGGTTACTCTTTGTAACCAGTTGGTCCTTGGTAAACTCAGCCGTGTTCCACTGATTCATATTTGCGCGGTAGGCGCTACGGATTGCTTGTCGGCACTCCTTCTGGCTGAAGCTAGAGTCTGGCGTGACGTGCATCATCATAAGGTTATAGCACGTATCCTCTAGCATTCCAAACCTACAGCAGCTTGCTGCCAATTTAAACACAAAGTGATTCCTTTCCCCCTCACGGAACGCATCCCCCTTGGATGTCATCCACGTTAGCAGGTTTTGGAATATCTTGTCGTCGTCATTAACCGTCTCTGTAGTTGTCTGTTGAGGCAGCCTTCTGTCGGACTTCTTTACGGGCAGTCTTGTGTATACCTCTGCGTTTGGGTTGTAGTAAAGTTCAGGATCATAAGACTCGAAGCACAGACGGGAAACATTACGACCAGTCTTGTCAATGTGGGACATCTCCACCATTAGGGCATCAAAGTGTTCCTTATGTTGGGTTTTCCACTCAATTTGGACCAAAGCCTTCAGTCCTTTTCCAGACGGAGACAACCAAACTGCGGTAATGTAACTTATAGCGCACAATTCATTTCTTTTTTGGGTAATATTTGTCACATTATCGAAATCAAGTACGATATATCCAGAGTGTTCGATCAGCTCAGAGTCCTTTCTCTTGGAAAAAGTACCACTGAAACAAACGGCAGGAAGTTTCTTTTTTAACTCATCCGCCTCTTTCTTGGTTTTGGCTTCCCTCGCCTTCTCAACAAGTGTCTTTGATTTTCCAGCCCTAATTCGTTCAAGTGCGCCCAGCACACTAATTTGGTGTCCTTGCAGGTCGTTGAAATCTTTGTAGATAGATACCTTACCATTTATTCCTTGCGTCATTTGGATCATAGCTATAGTTTGTTTGTTTTACATTCGTTGTTGTCGTTTCGTCTTCCCACCTCCTGTCGCGAAGATAGCGCACCGGATCCTTCCAATACTTCTTCTCGCGCCCGTTCTTATGGTTCCCCATGCCTTCTACTGCTAGGGTTCGGTCCTCATCAGATAGTCTGTTCCATACAGCAAGGGTTTGTTTTTTGTCCACCTTCTTGTCGTAAGCGATCCAAAAATCCTCAAATGCGTATTTGTATGTTTTTGTTTCTTTGTAGATGTTTGTTTCTTTATATATATCGATGTTTTCCGACTGACGGGAATCTCCGACATCGGGAAAACCCGATATCGGGAAATCCGCATCTCGGCCAAGTTGAGGTGCGTCATATACAATATGGTTCCAACCAACCATTCTGTTCGTAGTAGCATCCACTTGACGGCAGCTTAAAACATACCCCTTCTCTTGCAGGGATTTAAACACTCTGTCTACCGCATTTTTACCATCGGGCATTTGATCGTAAAGATTCTTCTTGTATAGAACCCAGTTCTCCGGAAGGGAAAGAAGGAAGCAAAGCATGCCCTTCTCCTCCATTGTAAGCTGCTTGGATTGTGAGATTTCATTTGGGATAATCGCAAAGTCATGCTTGCGTTTCCCCTTAACAATTTGTCCTGTATTCATAAAATAAAAAAAGCTCGCAAGAACCACTTTGCGAGCTTTTGGATTGGTAAGTGCAAATCATTTACCTTCCAACCCTCGTTTACTGTGGTTCGATAGCAAACGAGGAGTGAAATATTTCAGCAAACATAAAACAAACACGCGAGGCTGTCAAGTGTTTTCTTCATTATTTTTTATATGCCATGTTTCGCAGTCCCAGCACATATATGGATATTGATCGTAATCACAATGTTCTTTTGCCTCATTTCGAGTCTTATAACACCTTTTGCCACAGCCATATATGGAGTTTTTAATCATAAATCCAAGCGATATAATGACGAGTATGATTGAGCAGATAAACATAGTGCAAATTTAAGTAAAATAGTGTTGTTTACAAGCAAGAACTTGACACTGTGTGATTTTTTTGTATATTTGCAGCATGAGTAATTTATTTCCACCCGACCACCGGGTGTTTATCGAGATAGAAAACAAAACCGACAAACAGATTGACGCGGTAATAACCAAGGTTGGAAACTTTTGTGATTTTGAAGTTGGACAGCGAATCTGTATTGTAGGAAAAGTAGACAAAGTTGAACTGCAAGATGTTACAGAGTATTCTGTACACGAGCGATATATAGTTATGGTATATGAATAACATTCAAAACTGGGATAGGGCTATACTTATTCTCAATACCATGATCGAAGAGAAGATTGAGATATATGAGGTTATGAGGATTTTTACTCCTATGGCTACTAAGTCACGAAGAAAACTTCTTTATTGTGACCCGGCAATCAGTTCTGAAGATCTTGATCAGGTTGAGAAGGCCATAAAAAGATACAGAGAAACAATGAAGGAGATATCTGAAACAAAAGTAGAGACTAGGATCAAGAGATCTTCCTTCTTCAAAACGCTTCAAGAGCATTATGATCAGAACAAAGACAAAAAATAACTACCTAAAAATCATAGAGGTATACGAATACTACATCCGAAGAGAGCAAGTAGATCCGGTAAAAGTGGAAGGATTGATGTCTGACTGGGACGCCGTGAAGGTGTTTGGAAGCTACTCATCCCTACGCAGGTGCGTGAATAAATTAAAGAAAAAGATTCCGATTGGAAAGAAGAACTTTGACAAGCAGAAACAAGTGCTAGAGATTTACGAACAAAAATTAGCGAACAAATGAACTTAAATGGGATTGACCTAGAAAATTTGAGACTTGTAAATGGGGAGTGTATTATTAAACTTCACTCGCTAACAGAAGATGAAATCGATTTCAATGGAGGTAAATTGAAGATTGTAAACAAGGTAAAAAACTACATTCAAGAAGTTGACCCACAATATATGTTCGATCTTGTGGATGGCATGAAAAAATCAAGATACAAGGATAAATCTTTGGCTAAAGAATATACCAGGATTGTGGCAGAGTCTCAGAGAGAAGCCGATGAAAACAAAGAAGATATCCAAGGTAAACAAGCTGTTAGGAGAGGCAAAATAGTTAAAATAGCAGAAAGAGATCTTAGTTATCAAGGTTGGGATTACGACTGTGAATTTGACGCTGTAGAGGGAGACGATGTTTGGTTTGATGCTACTTTTACTCGTGAGATGATTACAGAGGGAGAGGGAGGATGCATAATTGACGGAAAGGTTTACTTGACTATTTCAAAAAAATCAATTTATGCAGCCAAGAGAGGCGATGAAATAATTAGTTTGAATGGATATGTAATAGGTAAACTACTTGGAAATGAAAGAAAATTTGGTTCAATCCATATGGTAGACAATGACATTCAAAGGGTTGAGGTAGTTGTGCCTAATGCTAGAACCCCCCGTTATGCAAGCCCAGATGTATGGACAAACACAGAGGTTAAAAAGGGAGATGTAGTTTGCGTAAAAAGTGTGTTTGCAACTAAACTCGACCCAACCCTTGCAAAAACAACAGAATATGTTCGTTTTCAGCCACGAGTGATAATGGCATACGAAAGATGATAAAACTTGACTTTAGTAAAATATCGTACAACATTGAAGGCATCCCGGATGACGAGTCGGTGATTTACCGCTTCTCGGACCTGGCTAGTCAAGCCCATATTCTCGACAGGTCTGACGACCTTCCTGAAGGGGTTAGCGCTGACAAGGTTGTACGCTATCTAATATATATGTTCGCTCCAGGTACTCCCGTTAAAGATGCGTATCCGGACATCAATCAGCGCAAACGATATACGCTGAACAAACTCAACATCATGGTTGATGATACGGATATGGAAAACGGGTACGCCCAGCTCTGCATGATGAATGTGGACTGGGCGGTGGAGCGCTACATTACCTTTACTCGTTTACAGTGTTCGGAAGATTATTCCATTATGAGTACGGCTGATATCCGAATAGCCGCCTTGCAGAGGGCGCTGTTGACTCAACCCGTAGACAGATCAAACGACGATAAGAACTTTCAGGCGGGTCTTGAGAGTTGGAGGCAGACCCTTGTGGATGCTCGGACACGAATTATGAATGATGAGGTTAGCATTACCTTACAGAAGGCAATTACGTTTTCGGTTCGTGCAGAGAACTTAGGCATACAGCCTGAACACTACTCTCGTATATGGCGTGAGAAGAAAGAAATATTCCCGGAGATTATACCATAAAGTATTATACCATGAAGTACGAATACGAGGAGGAAGATAAATACGTTTCATTCCATGAGGATGACGATGAATTAGATACCATCCGCATTCCTCTTCCACGCCTTGAGGAGTGGTATTCCCGCCAATTAAAGAGAGAAGTAAGTAGAGAAGAAGCCCTAACTTATGTTGATGGATATGGATTGAACCCTAAGGACCAAAAGTTTACCTATCAAGAAATTCCTGAAAAGATAAAACTCATCTATGAGGTTGTTTTCAATAAGAAACATGCAACCAACAAGTCTAAGTACAAGGAAGTTGGAGACGTGAGGCTTGAGGACATTTACGAGGAGATTGAGTCTCATCAGAAGTATTATGCAATGGAGATTGAATGGATCAAACTCCAAATCAAACGCAGATACGTTGGGTATTGGTGTTTCATAAAGGGAAAGCCTGTGTATTTAAACGGAGCAAATTATTTTTTTCTAAACTTTTGGACGGTAAAGAACTTTGGAAAGAACAACAATAGGCCAGACTACCGCGATTACCAGCGCAAAATGTTTCATTTGTTTATGTACGCATACACGACAGAGGATGCATTTTACAAACACAAGATATTGTATAGAGAAGATGGCGTAGTAAAGACAAGGTATTCAAATCAAGACGTCAAAAGTGTTGTAGACGACATGAATGAACAAGGCTTTGAATACTATGTTGAGCCAAACGTAAATGTCACTGTAGGCAAAGGAAAAAGGACCGTTCACGGAATTAACTTTGTATCTGGACGTCGTATTGCCAAAACAGCAATTGCTTGTTGCTTCTGCACTTGGGGAACACTCAATATGCCGGATCAAACCTTTATCATCCAAGCGATGAATGAGGATCAGGCAGTAAATAAGATATTTATAAAACAAATTCAAACACCTGTAAGCAAACTTCCCTTCTTCTTTCGTCCGCACTATCGTGGTCGAATAGAGGCGAAGGAGGGTTTGCGTTTTCAGTATGAAGGAGCAATCGCATCAGCAGCAAGGGCTGGAATTGTCCCCGAACAAATGGAGTGCTTCATTACGCCACTCCCGTCAACGGAAAAAGCGGCGGATGGAGAAGCGGAAATCGCATTTGTTTACCGTGACGAGCCAGCGAAAAAAACGGACGCAAAGGCGGCGGACCAAAACATTCCGACGTGGTGGTACAACACGATGAAACCCGCCATCGAGCGCGGGGAAAACATCCGAGGTTTCTGCATCATGCCATCTACCGTTGGCGACATGGATACAGGAGGTGGAGCGCAGTTCTTTGATATTGCCAATGACTCGCACTTCTCTGACCGTAACGAGAACGGAACTACTCCTTCTGGACTAATTAATTTCTTCCTACCTGGATACTATGCGGTAGAAGGATATATCGACGAATACGGTGCGAGCATTATCGACGACCCCAAGGAGCCTGTAATGTCTAACGAGGGCAAATGGATTACCAAGGGAGCAAAGTCTTATCTTCTAAACCAGGCCGATTACTTCGAACGTAAAAGAGAATGGCAAAAGCTGATTAAGTTACAGCAGAACTTTCCAATGAGTTGGAAGCAAGCGTTTGCTGTAATACCCAAAGACATGGGTATGCCCATCGAAAAGATGCGTGATCGCATATCTGAACTGAAGTTTTCAAGAACCCCAATAAGTACCAAGATAAACTTCAAGTGGATTGGAGATAAATTTGGAGGGGATGTTTATGTAGACAATGATCCCAAGGGAAGTTGGACCATGACCTACTTGCCACCACAGGATCAAAGAAACAGAAGAACAGTTGTAACAGCAGAAGAAGGATACATACCTCCAAAAGAAAGGGGGCCAATATACGCTCCGGATCCTTCGGTAATGAATAAGTATTTCCTTTGCTGTGACCCGGTAAAGTTCCATAAAAGAAACACGGTAGGAAAAAAGAAGTCAAATGCGGCGGCAGCGGTTTTCTATAAACGAGATAGTCAAGTCGATCCAGACACCAAGCCAAGAAACGAATGGATTAGCAATGATTGGATACTGATTTACAATAGACAAACTGAAGACAAGGCTGAATATCACGAGGAATGGCTAAAGGCGGCAATATTTCTTGGGGCATACGTTTACCCTGAATGGCCAGATGGAGAAGCCCTTGTTGAATATTTTAGAGACAATGGATTTGATGGTTATCTTTTGAAGGATTTGGGTTCTGATGGTAAGCAGGAGGGTAGACCTGGTGTTTGGGCTGGCGAAGCAGAAAAAAACGAAATGGCTGGAGACATTATGACATTTTTTAATAACAATGTTAAGTATGTGAAAATGTGGGAGATAGTTGAGGAATGGAGTCAAATGAGAGGTCTTGATGACTTGACTAACCATGACTTGTGTGCAGCTACCGGATGGTGTATGAGGGCTATAAAAAGCAGGATGCCAGACCTTTACAAGGAGGTATATCAACCCATAGAGATAAAGGGAGGTTTTACAATGTTTGATGTAGCATGATTGTTTTCAACTATTTAATGAAAAATTTACTACATTTGTGCTGGTAAACTAAATTTGTAAGATATGATATTACCACAGATACTTGGTAGTATGTTGTTCCCAAACGACAACATTCCGGAGGTTGATAAACTAAAGCCAGAATACGGCTTGCGAGTTGCTCGTGCTTTATATACTCGTTTTTGTGCAGGAGGAACATATTTTACGTATACTCAACTTCCTGAAATGCAGGAAACTAGAAACTACGGTGCGGGCAATCAGTCCCAAGAAAAATACAAAAACTGGTTTACCAACGGATCTCCCATCGGCACGAAGGGGATAAGTCAAAACGAAGCAAATGGTACTTCCAAGGGAATGAGTAAGGCTCAGAGAAAGGCCATGGCTAACATTAGTTATGACATTTTCTCTCCAATGCGAAAACTATCGAATGTTCTTCTATCAATTCTTTCAGATAACGATTATAAACTTGATTGTGTTTCTCTTGATAAAAACATCATCAATAAAAAGAAGCGTAAAAAATACGATTTGTACGCTAAGGCGAATTATACAAACCCTTTAGCACGAGAGCTTGGTCTTCCTGAGTTCAAGTTGCCTTTTGTACCCAAAGACGAGACCATGCTTGAAATGGCGGATCGTTTAGGTTTTTTCAAAAGCAAGTATGAGGTAGCCTTGGAAAAACTTGCTGAATCAGGCTTCAGGGCCTCTAACTGGGCTGGAGAGCGAATGGAGTTCAATCGCGATGCAATTGACTTCCATTTCCGTGCAGCAAAGATTTACAACGACCCTATTACCGGTCAAGTTAAGTTTCAATATGTTGACCCTGCTCGAATGGTTATGCTTTGGAATGAAGACAACCAAGAGGAGCCTGTTGCTATTGGTCATATTGAGGCGGAAACTATACAGTCTATTTTTGATAAACTTATAGATGCTGGATTTAATGAGGCGCAGATTCAAGCTATGGCTAAATCATATGTGCCTTATCAAACGAACGTATCAACCATCCCTCAGTGGGCCTTTGAACGCAAGGACTCCACTACAAATCGTTGGGTGTGGATGGATTTCAAGGTTTATGTTTTGAAGTTTGAGTATTTGTCTACCGACTACAAGCAGTATGTAGAGCGTGTAAATAAGCAGGGTTATGGAAGTTACATCCGTAATAATAAGCCGGTAGAAGAAAAGAAGAAGAACCCAAACGATACCTACGACGAAGTTTCTTGTAATTATTGGTATGAGGGTTCTTATATCATCTCAGGAACCGGTCAAGATCGCATTTACGAGTGGAAGAAGAAGCCTAACCAAATGCAGAAGGGCCTTTCTCCAATGAGTTCATATGTAATTCATCGAATCAACGGACAATCTCCTACACGCAGCGTGAAGGGATTGCTTGATGATTTGATGTTTGCGGTATTGAAATTACGTGCGGCGGTATGGGCTGCTGCTCCAAAAGGATATAGAATTGATGTGGGCGAAGCCGCCAACATCAAGATTGGAGGTGTAGAGTACGACTTGTTCGACCTCATGCACATCCACCGTCAGAACGGTATTCAGATTGTTGCTACTAAGTTTAATGCGGCAACAGGTAAGTACGTATCTCAACCCCTTGTTGAGATGGATAATGGTCTTGGTCCACAGGGTCAAGAATGGCTTGCTCAAATAGCAAACATTCAAATGATGATTAAGGATCTTATGGGTATTCCGGATGCGATGGCCGCAAGCCCAGATCAATCGGCGGAACGATTAGTTGGAGTAATGGAGGCAGATTACGTTGCCGGAAATCATGCCAACTGGCCTCTTCGCGAGTCTGAGCGTCAATTCAAACAGAAACTTGGTGAGAGAATCATTCACCAGGCTCGAATAGATATTGAATATGACCCTAAGATTCGAGAGTTTTATGAAAGCGTTATTGGTGAAACTATGGTTAATGCACTTGATGAACTTGAGGGCTTATCATTAGATCAATTAGCTATTACTTGCAAGGTCCTTCCAAACGAAAAAGAAAAGAGCGCTATTCTTCAACGTGCCATACAGATGTCTCAAATGCCAACTAAGGATGGAGCCGTTTTATTAAGTCCTTCAAGCGTAGAGCGTGTAGCCCAGCTTTTGAAGAATGGAGATGTTGATGAAGCGCTTTGGTTCATGGCTACTGAAGAGACGGAAGCCCGTCAGCGCGAGGAACAACACGCACAAATGATGTTGCAGCAGACAATTCAAGGTCAGCAACAGTCTGCACTTATGACTGAGGAGGCTAAACGTCAAACTGCAATGCAGCTTGCTCAGATTGAAATCATGAAACAGCGTGAGATGGCTAACATGGAACTTATGAAGGAACAGGAGATGGCCAAGATTAAAGCTGATTCAAACTATCAGGTTCAGTTATTGAAAGGAAAACAAGTATTGGAACAAATACAGCTTGAGGCAACCCTCGAAGCTCAAATGGGAAATGAAATAACAGGTAGAGTATAAAACATATGGAAAACAACGAATTGAACAATCAAGAAGAATTGGTTAACGAACAAGTAACCAATCAGGTAAACGAACAGGTTAATGAAGAAGTAGCGCCACAGGAAAGTCCTTGGTTTGCTGCTTATGGTTACGACAATGAGGACTCCTTTAAGAGTGAGTTTGAACAGCTTCGTTCATACAAGAACCTTTCAGATGAGTTAAATCATAAGCAACGCGAAATAGAAGAAGGTCTTGCTTTGTTGCAAGATGCTGATGATCCATTTGGCGGAATCGAGGAAGCTAAGACGATTGTGGCCTTTGGTAAAAAGGGTATTAACTCGTCTATAGCGAATCAAATCGTTTCCTCTAACCCGGACAGTTTGATGGAAGATCCGCTCAAGGCATTGGTGCTTGCGGAGGCAGTAAAGAATCCAGATAAATTCAAGCGACTTGGCCAGTCAACTATTGAGGAGGCCATTCGTGAAAAATATAACTTAGGAGAAGGTGAGTATTATGCTACAGCCCTTTTAAAGTCTGATGCAATCGACGCAATCGAAATGATTGAAAAGACTAAAAAAGATGTTGAAACAGTGAAAAATCCTTATACCTTTGCGAAAGAGCTAAAGAGCCAAACAGAAAAACAGATTGCGGAAAGACAGTCTATAGCACTTGCCGAGGCAGAGACCTACGCCAAGCAGCTAAAGGAGGTCCCATACAAATTCGGCGATACGGAAGTTTCGTTACAAGTTTCAAACGAAGAGGTCGAATCGATTTTGAAGTCGCAGTATGCAGGTTACTTAGGTCAAGCCTTTGATACTACCACAAAGGAAGGTAAACAAGCGGTACGTGAATGGTTAACGAACCAAGTCCTCATTCATAAGGTTCAGTCTGGGGATCTCGGAGTTCAAATAGCTAAATCACTTACGGCTCAAACCGAAAAAAAGGTGGTAAAAGAAGTTTACAACGGTCAGCCTAAAACGCCAAACCGTGTAGGCAAAACAGCTGTTGATCAAAAAGGATTGACTGCCGCTCAAAGAGATCTCATGGAGCGAGGCATTCCTTTCCCGTCACAGGCGCTAAAATCATAATTAACCATTAAAAAAATTTAATAAAATGGCATTTGTACAGAGTCCCACCATCAATCCGTTAAGTACGGGTGCGATGACCTTTGGGGGCATCCAGAACAACTGGGATGCAATCATGGAAGATTTCGATGCGGTAGCATATCTTCCTTTTGGTGATGAATATTTTGATGCGATGAACCAAATCATGAACGCTGTGGGTAACCGCGAAATCGCGAAGAACCCTAAAGTTCGTTGGTTTGAGTTGACTCGTATGGAAGCTCCAATTACTGTAACAGCTACCGGCGCAGGCCCGTACACAGTAACTTTGGATGCTGCAAACGTTCAAACTGTTGGTGGTGTTGACTATTCTTGGCCAGCAATTGGTGACATTTGGAGAGACGCAAGCACTGGTGCTTTGTACCAGATCACAGCTAAGTCTGCTGCCAACACGGTTACCATGGCTGCGTTGATCACAACAGGCGCTGCTGCTCCTGCTGGATTGATGTTCTACGTAGGTAACTCAGCTCCTGAGAACGGTGGTGCTTACGCTTCTAAGTTCACATTCGATACGGTTAAGACTTCTCCTTTGCAGACTTTCCGTAACGATACTACTTCTAGTTCAGAAGCTCTTTACAACCAACTTTGGTATTCACAGTTGGAGAACGGAGTTCAAACTCCATACTCTAACTCACGCGACATCATCTATTTGCAGCGTGAACACCAGGTTGCCTTGGTAAACACTTTCTTCACTGGCGTTCCATCTACTGCTACCGGTTACAACACTGGTTTGTCTGCTACTTCGTTCCAAACTACTCAAGGTTTGGAGAATGCGATTCGTAACAGCGGATCTAACACTAACGGTGGTGGTTTGAACACTGTGGTTCCAACTGGTGGTACTCCTGATGTTACTGACTTCTATGCAATGGAGCAGGCTTTGACCTCACAAGATGGTTCTGTAAAGAACTACATGGTTTGGGCTAGTGGATTCATGCAGCAATTGATGGAGACAAATATGTTTGGAACAGGTCAAACACAAACAACCAACAACCCATTGAACTTGAACGTAACCGTTAACAAGGTTCAGATGGAGAAGACCTTCTGGGGTGAAGGTGCTTATGCTGATTTGATGAGCAAGACTTTCTCATTCAACAACCTCGTGTTCAATAACAAGAACTTTGGATTTGTTCGTATGGGTATCTTCGACAACCCAACCATGCTTGGTGTTGGATCTACTGCTGCTGATAACGCTTGGAAAAACTATGCGTTCTTCATTCCATTGAGTACCAATGGAGGTGTTGACGATGGTATTGGTAACATGGGTAAGTATGTTCGTCTGTGCCACAAGCCAGGTGCATTCATGAATATGTGGCAAACAGGTGGTCGTGCAGCAGCTAACAAGACTGATGTATGGCAACTCGGTGTTCACATCGTATCTGAAGTAGCTTACAAGTTTGTAAACGCTAACAAGTACGGTTTGTTCACAGCATAATCTTAGTAAATTCAAAATGGGGAGGGGGAAACCTCTCCCTATTTTTCACAAACAAAAAAATAAAACGATATGTTATTTGATCTAAGCAACAACTCTCCTGTAGATATTCCGGAATGGGCAGAACAGGAATTAAGAACTGAGTTTCCGTATTTTTTCAATGAAAAACGCCCAGTAGTTCTTCGTGTTAAAGATGAGTATAAAGTAAAATCATACAAAGTACCAACCCACAACACTGAGGCAGACCCTATATTAATGATTCAGGCTCCTGGGGCTGTTTCTATAAAGTCTAGAGGAAATTTTTACGACAAAGAAACAGAATCAGAATACACTTTGCTATACACAACTTCTGCTCCTAGCAATATTGGTGGTGTTTTTACTTATCAAAACATGAGGGTACAAATAGGGGATGGATTTACCATTCAACCTCACCAAAAAGACTTGTTATTTTACGTACATTATATATGCCCAATTGTAGAAAACAATAAATCCTTATATAAGTCTCCGGGCGTAAAATACCATTACGAGAAGAAAGACATTGAGGCTAAGAGCAAAATCAGCCTAGCCAAGGCTGCTCGCGAACTCGAAGACCTTATTTACTTCAACTTGGATTACAAAACCATTCTAAAGACTGTAGAGGGCCTAGGAATGGCTCCACTTCATACTGAGGAAGAAACCCGCGTTGCTCTTCATGACGCACTCAAGAACGGAAGTGAGACATTTAAAAAGAACGCGTTCGAAATTATCGGCTCATCTAAACCTCAACAGACAACATCTTTAGAGGGAGAGTCTGTTCACGAGTTAGTTAACAGACTGATAAGTGAGAATTTTATCAAAAATGAAGACGGAATGTGGTATATTCGCGACCGTAGAGGCGATGGAACAAAGTGGTTGAAATCACCATTCTTTGAGTCAGCGCAGACGGGTAGCGAGGCTGCATTTGCTCTGATTGATCACCTCAAGGTAAATGAAGAATTATTAGGTAAATTAAGAAAACTATAAAAAGATGATTAGCACCGTAACCCTTACGTTTGATCTAACATACGTTGATCCACTTACAAACACAGTGGTTCCGCGAGGCATAGTAACAGATTCAACAAATTACTCAGGACCTGGTGGTATCGGAATTGACCTTAATATCAATCAGGCAAAGGGGGTAGGTGTAATTACTTTTAATGGAGATGTAATTGTTGACTTGAATGATCCTTCAAGCAATGATACAACCATGATAAATCTGCAAGATTGGGAGTCTCAGCATTCAGGCGAGACTCCTTATTTTGCTTTTAATTTACCATTAGACGTAAACGGAAACGTAGCTAATGGCGTGTACACTTTGCTATATAGACTTCGCTTGACAGGTCTTTGTGATTTTCAGTCGATTACACTGCCAAGTACTGCTGTTTCTGATAGTTTCCAATTTGCCGGATTTTTAGAAGCTGGAAATAGTTTAACTATGGATCCTAGCGGTGATCCGGTAGTAATCGTATCTGTAGGAGAAGTTTCTGTAGGCGAGTTTCCAATTACTCTTTCTGGACTACAGAATGATACGGACAGCTCTTCTTCATTTGATATAACCAACGTACAATTAAATGGCGTTTACACTTATTCAGGATGTGTTCAATCGGCAGCTGATGTAACATTCTCATATGACTGCGAGGTAGGGACAAATGGCACATGGGCGGTAGCAAATTCCACTGTATTAAACGGCCAGACAATTACAAGTCTAAGCGCTGCAATTAACTACCCTGCTTGGACAAGTTTAACCCCGACGTTTAACTCTCAGATTATAACGAACACGCTTCCGTATAGCAACAATGTGCTTGCTACTGGAACATTTAGTGTTTCATTGAGTCAAACAATTCAAAAGGTACAGACCGATGGATTGATTCTTCAGTATATATCATCTGGAAGCCAAGAGTTTGTAGTTAGTTGCGCGGGTTCTCTTTGTGGGCTTATTCCTTGTATTGAAAGTCTTCGTAATGCTCACGCCACAGAACTTCAGCGTAATCGAATTTCTAAGTACCAGGTATTTGTAGATAACGTATTGCTCTACTACACTGAGGCTCAGAATTACCGCTCTTGTGGTGATATTGAGAACTATCGCAAAACATTAGCCCTTATTGAAGGTCAACTAGACGCTTCTGGATGCGAATGTGGATGCTGCGATCCAGATACTTATCAGTGGGTAAACAATAACGCTGCGTCTACAATTGATACACTTATCAATGCAATTCAGTTTAGACTCTTTAACGCCGATCCTGTAGGTCCGGGATCTCCATTGTCAACTAATGACGTAACACAAGGAGTCCAGGTAGGAGCATTGTGGGAAAATGTAGAGACTCAAGTAATATACATCTGCTTGACTAATGGTCAGGGTACTGCTACTTGGGAAGAATATTATGGCCCAGGTCAAATTCCAACGGCTTCTGAAATTCCGGCAACTCCAAGTGCTATTTTAACATCTGGGTTTGTTCAGGGACAATTAGACCAAGTGGACGCCCTTGCTGTGTTTGATGGTATTAATGGACTGAACAAGGTTGGCAATGACGTTAGACTGGGCGGTACACTTGATGGTGTTACTTTAATAGATGTTGACGGAAATGATTTTATTATACAGAGCGATGACACTTCATTAGAAGTTATTGCTACAGCTGGAGTTCCGCTACTTTGTAATGTAAATCAAAACTCGTCAGCCTTGGGGACTAATCTTGTTCTTCAAACGCTAAACAGCTCTGGCGCAGGAGCCAATGGAATAGGTTCTTCAATACAATTCTCAGCAGCAACAGCATCGGGATCAGCGGCCCCAACGTCTAATATTAAAAGTACGTGGGTTAACGCAACCACACAAAGTTCTAATTTACAAATAACCACAAAAAATTCTGGAGTAGAAAATCCAGCGATTACCTTAAACTTTGATGGTTCTGTAACACTGAATGAATATGGCCAAACTCCAGCAGCTTTCTCTGGCGCCCCACAATATCTTCTTGGTGTAGATAATAACGGGTTAGTTACGGAAACCGTTTCTGCTATTTATAGTATGGCGGTAATTCGAATTACTCAATCCGGATCAGGCGCTCCAACCCTTGTTCAGACTGTCTATAATAACACTGGAGCTACGTTTTCATTCCAATATGGAGGCGTTGGTCAGTATAGATTGTCGTTGGGGTCTTTGATTAATGATTTAAAGACATCAGTTGTAATCAACAATGGTAATGCTGGGTCGCGAGTTGGTTTTGTTTATGCTGAACCTGTTTCCGCCGGATATGTCGCCATAAGAACTTATGACTACGACACAGCCACATTGCAAGATGGTATTTTGAATAATGCTACTGTTGAAATCAAGATATTTGCATAATGACCACTAACCTTGGCCAAATATATAGCGACCTCCTCTTCAGGGCCGGAAAGGACCTGAGGGGTGGCTATATTACGCCCGATACTTTTAACAAGGCTATTAACGCGGTGAATCAGAGATATCTGAACACGCTTGTAGATAACTTTGAAAAGAATCGCGAGGTTACAAGTGACTTGCAGACGTTCATTAAGACATTGGGTTCACCTCAATATCCAGCCCTTGCATTCACTCCTGTGCTGCAAGGACGCCCCGAACGTGGTGGTTACGCTACAATCCCTGCTGATCTTTGGTATCAAGCAAATTCAAGTTATCTTGAAGTTTTGAACGTAAACTGCGGATACGAAACTAATTATCGTAGTGTAGAGTTTGTTAGTCAACATGAGTTTGACGCTAAAATGCGTAACTCAATTACAAGTCCCGTAGACAATCCTCAGGAAAATGATCCTGTAATTGTTACAAGAAACGACAAATATTACATCTACCCGTACATCACGCGGATTACGTTTACATACATAAGAACTCCTGAAGTTCCTTACTTTGACTACGATATTATTAACGGAATTCCCGTATATTTACCACCGGGAGAAGTTCATACAACGGGACCAAATACTGGAGACCCAAGTTTGAGCGTTGAATTTGAATACCCCGAAAGCTGTGTTGACCATTTGATTGAGATGATCAAGACCTATGTTGGAATTGGAAACCAAGATCAGTGGGATATTCAGACTCAAATGCCAAGTAAAGTATGATCACGAAACGTCAAGCCATTGAATTAATACAACACAGGTTGACCGGGGGCGATGTCCCAGAAGATTTGCGCCGTTTGTATCCTCGTTCGATTATTTCTCGTGTACTTAACTTAGCCCTTGCCGACATTGTATCACGCAATCCCTATGAGGCAAGTGACATGGCTGTTCCGTACACTTTCACTCCTGCTACTGACGCCAATGGTTACTATGTAACTCTCAGTCCACAGCCAATTGCGGGGACTATGGCGATCTTTAGCGTAGAAGACCAGTCAACTGGGGATAATGGTTACATCGTTCAAAGCAAGGCAGAAGCCACGGCCATAAACATATTGCGCGGAGGAAACAACTCGGCGGCCATCCTTTTTAAGGATAAGTTGCGTTTCAACAGGAAGCCAGAGGGTGACGTTACAGTTACAATGGTTCCTAACGTATATCAAATGGCTGATGACGACGTTTTGATTATCCCTAGCGACGAAACGGGGAAGGGGGAAACAATGCTGTTCCAGGCGTGTATGCAATTGCTTTCAACCCAAGGGTTCCAAGACGACTTGAATAACGATGGTATTGATGCTCAATCACAAAGGACTCAAGGATGACAATAAAGAATATAAAATATATCGCAACGTCCGCGTTGTACCGTTTGGGCAAGAACCCAGTTGGTCGCGAGCTTACTTGGATGACTCAGGTGGCCATTGACTATTTAAGTGAGAAGAGTCCGCTTGATGGGAATGTAAGTCTACGGACGATTTACGGGAAGATTGATACCGGCGCACGGGTATTTACAATGCCAGGAGACTGTATGAGGATTTCCAAGATTGGATTGAAGTCAGGCCGTCGCATTTGGACTCTAACTCCAGACACATCCTTGACCTATCCCGAAGAATTTTTTCAATGTGAAAGTGATCAAAATGATGATGTTATTTTAGATGGATTCTTTCCTACTGGTTATTTTGGATATTTCTACAATTACCCAAACTATACTGTGGGAGGCGGACGAAACGAAAATTACTATCGAGTAGATGGTAACAACATTATTTTCAGTCATAATATTCCTGATGGCCAGTTAGTAATCGAGTATTTCTCAAATGGGGCAGACGTTAATGAGAATACATTGATTGATACGGCTTATGCCGAGCCTTTCCGTTTGTATTTGATGAGCGAATACTGCTTGCATAAAGGCGGAAGCGAAGACAAGGCTAAGTATAAAGAATTGCAGATGCAGTACGAGGCTGCACAGTGGAGCGCCAACCTTTTGGTTAAGGCTCCTCGCTTGAGTGAAATGATTGACGCACTTGCACAAAGTTCAGAATTTAACTTAGGATAATGGAGTTTAACGAGGTCATAGTTTTTGAAGGCGGAATAAACACCGACGACACGCCACAGGCAGTCCCCAAGGGGGATTACCGCGATTTCTCGTATTGCCGATTAGGATACAATGCGGGTAATGCCATGGCGGTTACGACTTCAAGTGGAACTATCGTTATTCCCAATCTTGACATAGCTATCCAAGATCAAATACTTGGGGCTACTCAGTGGCAAAAGGAAAATTCTATAGTTTACTTTGTTTATAAGGCTGACTTAAGCCACGAGATTTGGGTGTATGACATTACAAGTCAAACCCATATTCTTGCCGTACAAGATAACAGTCTTAATTTTAGTCGCGATTGGCCGATTTATCATGCTAATGTCGTAGATGATGTTTTAAAGTGGACCGATGGCCGTTGGGATAATCAGATGTATGAGGCAGATGGAACTCGTTTATTTAACCCACCCTACCAAATTAATCTTCGCAAAGCGCTTGATGGTTACTATACAATAGTTGACCTTCAAACGATCGATGCTATAAAATGGCCACTAGACCCGCCAAGGATTAGTTATTTTACCGATCCCACAAGGAATGACAATAAGCTGCGGAATAAACTTTTTAAGTTTATTATTCAACCTATTTATGAAAATGGGGAGCTTGGTGTTTGGTCAATGTATTCTAATCTTGATCTTCCTCAACAGTCAGAGCTTGTAAGTGGAACCAATTGGATATTCCTAAACAACAGTAATGGAATAAAAATTCAGTTCAATACCGGTCCAGAAATAATTCGCAAGTTCAATTTGGCTGTTCAGCAATTTGACAAAGATGCCTTTGGGACGGAGCCGCCATTTGCTGTTTTTTTACAATTGGATAAAGATCAAGACAATATTCCAAGCAATTCTTTTTATACTGTTGATTTTTATGGAGGAGTTGCAACCACTCCGGCCATAGATGTTTTTAAAAATTATGACCGATTACCCATAGTTGCCGATTGTCAAGAGTATCTTCCTACGAACCAATTAACTTATGTAAATTTTAGAGAGGGATACGACAAACCAACTGAAGCCCCATTCATATTGGATGTTGCTGTCGACTATGAGATAAATGAGATTTTTTGGAATCCAACAAATGTCCAAGGACTATTTTATTTTCAATATAGTTTTATAGGTGGTCTTAATGTTTATACGTTGGACAACATATTGGCTGCAACTAATGCGGCTACTTTCAACCCTAATGCAGTATTCGCATTTTCTGAAGGCATGACATTAAGTTTTACGGATGGTAATAATGCTCCGATAAATTATACCGTAACTCATGAGGACATTCAAAATGCAACGGCTTTATTCCCGTCTATTATTAATGCAAATTTGAGTGTATTACAAGTAATAGGAGATTCTTTTACAAATCAATTAGGTATACCAAATGGTGTTGCGGGACCTGGGCTGCAACCCGATAGCATATATTACTCTACGACTGTTGGTGGACCATCTGGATTTGAATATCGTAGAGTAGTTTCTGCGTTGAAACCAACTCTTGCCACTCCATCTTTAAAATCTGGAGCAACTCATGAGTTTGGGATAGTATATGGAGATCGCGCGTATAGGGATAGTACGGTTTATACGGTTGACTCAATGAATCTTTTTGTTCCTTGGTTTTACGATATAGATCGTTCAGGATTGACAAATGCCGAAGATCCTTTTACTATAAACCCAAAATTTACAATAGATCACATACCCCCAGTATGGGCTACTAAATACTGGATAGTTGCAAAACCCGCTACTGAAATTTTAAGTTTTGGGCAGTACACAACAAATGCAAATCCTGTTCAAGGCGATGGTGGATATTACATTAGCTCTGTAACTCTTGATGTCGTTACAAATAATAGATATAAAATAGCAATAGACAAATATTATGTGACTCAAAACTTAGGCGCTACTATTAATCATGAAATAAAAATTGGTGATAAAATAAGATTTATTAGAAGAAGACCTGGAGGTCCTGGGCCTATAAGCATACAATATTTGCCGTATTTAGAGTTAGATGTAATAGGCTACGAATCTTCAGGCGCAGGCGTTGATGGAAGACAGGTTGTTTATACCAACTTATTTGATACAACATTGATTGATGATGATCCTGGAGCTGTTGGTGGATTTTTATTTGGTCAATTGATAGAAATATATACTCCTCGACCATCTGTTGATAGCACTGGAAATGTTTTTGTGAGTACCTGGAAAGACATAACTGAATCTATAGAAATAATCAATCCACATACAGAGAATAGATCTCACGGGAGTCCGTGTGAATACATTCTATATGTAGAAACAAATGCGATAGGTACACCTCAATTTTATATACAAGGCGATTATACCAATTTAAACAATACATCGTTCAATGTATTTGTTTACTATGACGATAATACCTCAGATTCATTTTCAAATGTTACAATAACCACATCTTACAATCAAGTAAACAATTTAACTGCCGTCACTATACCCGGCGTGGTTGCTGATGCCAGGATATGGTATGTGTGCTTGACTAACAATGTGAATCAAGTTGTAACTGCGTTAAATTCGACTACGGCTGCTGAGTTTTCGTTGTCGTATGGAGATGTTTACGTAAGGCAACGTAATTATCAAACAGGATTAGTAGGTACTGGTGCTGTGATGTATTATTTTATCGAAGACCCTCATTACTCTGATTATTGGTCAAGTAATATCCACAATACAGGTAGAACAAGGGTTGAAGACCAAAACGCAAAGATGACTCATCGCCAGGCGACGGCTATTCACTCTGATTCTTTTATTTTTGGAACCCAGGTAAACGGCTTGTCTTCATTTGCACTTGACAACACCAATATTGAGGACATGAATCCAACGTTTGGAGGTGTTGTTAGAGCTTATATGTCGGGGCGTGAGGGTAAGACTCTTAAATGTATTCAACCAAAAAAGGAGAACTCAATTTACATTCAATTCTACCCCAATGAAGTTGGATCAGACTCAACGGTTCGTGTATCGAATAAGACGTTTGCCTCGTGGTTTGATTACAAGAGTCTTTTGGGCTGTTCTAATTCTGGCGCTACAGCTATTTTGCCTAATGGCTCTACGATGTATTTTGACAATAACACAGGAGTGTTTGTATATTCGGGATCAAATGGCCAAATTCAAGTAAGTGAAGTAGATCCAGATAGCGGAAAGGACTATAAGTTCAGAACCAAAACAAAGGCTTTGGCAAAGGCTTACAACGAAAGTTCCAATCCAATGGTTCGAACATACGTGAATGAATCCGTTGGAGAAGTAGGTTTTGCTTTTAGATTTGACGTCCCCTATACCGGCGCGGCCTATGGAGCGTTTAATCCTCCAATAGTTGATACTGAATATTTCAGAATCAATGGAGACGTAGAATATCTGTATGACTATAGCATAGTGATCACTTTTTCTCCAGCAAATGGAGGGAGCGGAAATGTTTATCAAGGAACGATTAACTATGTTCAGTATAATCCTGCATTTGATTATACTTTGATAGGTATTGAGGGAGTATTGCCAAGCCCGGATGATTTTGATGTAGAAGGATATTATTTTACTACAAGCGGTTTGAGTTATGACCACGTAGTATTTGACTACGTTAACATGAGATGGAGATCAACCTATGACTATAACTTCAAACAGTTCTGCAACCTTGGGCAAACACTTGTGGGATGGGGTTTAAACAATCAAATGTATCTCCACAATCAGCCTGGAAGCTGGGAGTTTCATGGTCAGCCATTCATTCAGAAGATTTCTTTTGTATCAAATGAAAATCCATTGATGCTCAAAAGGTATCAGGATATAACTTTGGTTTCTGATGATACATTTTCAATTGAGGCTTATTCAGAGCCAAACAGAAGTTATCCACTTGGAATGAAGACGTCAATGCCAACAAATATTGTAAGCATATACGAAGGATACGGCAAGACGTACTATAGGAAAAACTTATATGACCCTAGATTTTTTAATACAGGAACATCAACCGTAAGTAATTACGACCCAATGACTTACCCTGTTAATGGATGGCTTGTTCCTGGTGATCAACAGTTTTTGAATAATGAAAATATAACCATAATTCAAAGCGATGGCAGCATATTTTCCGCTAGAGTTGTGTCTGCGGTATACGATACAGTAAATGACAATACTTTGATTGAGCTTTTCAATCAAGGGCCTGGCACTTATGGTGTAACTGGATACTGGTACAACAGCGATAGAGCGATGTTGAACGGTGAAGATATCAGGGCAAATGCTTTGACTCATGATCTTTACTTTGACCCGTCACTAGCGGATCAGTCATCTGTTCTTTTCTCAGTTGGAATAAAGGGTGTTTTATCTTAAATTTGCGAACTATGGACCCAATTACATTAGCATTAATAGCGGCTGGAGGATCAGCACTCTTTCAGGGGATTAAAGGGGTGCAGCAAACACGTGAGGCCAAGGAGATGCAAAAAAACCTTGGCGCAAGGGTTAATTATCAAATACCCGAAGAAGCTAAAAAGGCCCTTGCTCTTTATCAGAACATGGCGGCATCTCAGACCATGCCCGGTCAGCAATTGATGCAAAACATGATTGATATGCAACAAGCAAAGACCTTGGGAGGTGCAAGCCGTGCGGCTACATCATCACAAGATTTGCTTGGTGTTGCTACACAACTTGGAGAGAAAGGCATGGAACAGCAACAAGAACTTGGTTTGGCTGCTGCTCAAAATTATATGCAACGTCAACAGAATTTAGCTGGGGCATTAGGCACTATGGCTGGATATCAAGAAAAGGTGACTGCCGACAAGCAACAAGATTGGTATGAAAGGGCGGCAGCGGCAAGAGAGATGAGAGAGGCGGGACTTCAGAATACGATGGGAGCTGTTCAAGGCATAGGCCAGATGGGGATGATGGCAGCTATGGGTGGCTTTGGCGGAGGGGGAGGTACAGGTACAGGCGCAGGCTCTATGGCCGACTCGTTTACCAAGGCTTCAGACTTACCTTCTTCTATTGGAGGGTCAGGTCTTTTTGCAAACGCTCCCAGATTTGCGGGATCTACGTCAAGCGCACTTAATTTTTCAAGCCCGTCATACGGCAGTTACAGAGATAAACTAGGACTTGATGGTTCTTATCTTTACCCCGATACTCCAACACAACAGCAGCCTGGTTTTTACAACGGGACAGATATGAACGACTGGAGGAATCAGAGCGGCTTGTATAATTTTAAAACGTCGCCAAATAAGTCAATGTTGAACCCTGATGATTGGCGTTCTGGTTTCTTTAATAATATACATTAAAAAATGGCACAGATAGCAAGTCAAGGAAGGGTGGGAGAACAAGGCGGTGGTGAAGCTGTCGTATTCGACACGTCTGCATTTTTCCAGAATGTATACAACATGCAAAAGGATTTGTATGCACGTCAGGAAAAGAAGAAACAAGATATAAAACGCCAGCAAGCCACATGGAACGCCTATCTCGACGATATGCCGGATGTTTGGCAATCTGACTACGAATACGTAAACAAGGCTCTTAACGAATACAACGACTACATAGTTGATTTGAAGACTCAGGGCTTGGATCCAGAAGCTCTAGATCCTATGATTATGAAAAAAATCAAGGAGCTTCAGAACAAGGTGGCAAAGGAGACTTCAAGGGCTAAGGATAACGAGACTTACTCTAACCAGTCGTTTCAAATTTTGAACAACGACAAGACGAATAAGTATAATAAAGATCATGCTACTCAATGGCTCAGGGATTATAGCGATCCTACCAAGAGTCCAGAGCAAAGAGCCAAGATGCGTATTGAGTCTAATCCGTTTAAGTTAAACTACGATATAAACGAGTTTGTTAAAGAAACGATGCCGGAAGATTCTCTTAAAGATAACGGGAGAGTAGAAACTATTTTTGTCGATAAAGATGCTCACAAGGCGGTAATATTTGAAAATATAACTCAGACAGAAACGGGCGCCGAGATATACGAGAGTTTAAAAAAACCAAATGAAACCCCTGATGAATTCGCTGAACGAATGTCGGAACTTGGTCAAAAAATAAACCCGCCAAGAACAAAGGTGCAACCTGCTCCTGTTGGGGGCGGCGGAAGAGGTTCTGGAGGTGGAGGAGGTTCACAAAAGGAACCTGACGTTCTTATTACAGGACAAAGCAAAGAAACCGATCCTGAATGGGATCAATCTTATGGCGTCAACAAAATCGCTCTTGGTAAAACAAAGCCGGTATACGTTTATGGTGACGATGGAAAGCCGGTTATGAATTTTGTTCCTGCTGATGGATTTTATCTAAAGCCCGGTGGATCTGTAGCCGCAAAAGGGTATGGAACTATTGAAGAAGTTCAACCAGACGGCACCAAACTCGCTAAACAGATTGCCATTACAGTTGACTACGATAAAAACAAAGGAAACTTTGATGCTCAAGGATACCCCAATATCTTTGACGAGTTTAGAACAAGGACGGGAATAACCAGTCCTACAGGAGTAACATACACAGGTGTACCAACAGGAGGATTTAATGGACAGTAACCCTATCTATAAGTTCATGAAAGAAAATAACCTCACCCAAATGGATGAGGCTTCTTTCATTAAGGCGTATTCAGACCCACAAAAGTCTGCTGAAATTCACAAATTTATGGTTGACAATAAGTTAACCAATTTGGACGCAAACGCATTTCATTCGGCATATTTTGATACTTCAAAAAAAAAAGTATCTACAGATTCTTCAGAGCCTGCCGGGCAGCCTGGCAAGCCTTCTGCGCCGAGTTTTGGGCAAAAAGTAATTAACGAGGCCCTCGTTAGTGGGAACCCTGTGATGAAGGGTGTTAAAAAACAGCCCACAGAAAAGAAGCCGTACCAAGATATTACATATCGACGTGAGGAGATGCCATCTGAAACAACACAGATGCCCGAAACTCCCATCATCAAGGCTGCAAAAAAGGATTTCAAGCAAACAGTTGTAAAGCCTCAAGTAAAGTTACCATCCACACCGGAGGAACTTGAAGAAATTCAGAAGAAGACTGAAACCTTTGACAAGGACAACTTAACTCTGAACAACTACCAATCAAGTGCTGATATAGTAAATGATTTGGAGGATCTTTATGACGAAGATGTGAACGTCGTTTACAACAGGATACAAAGACGTCCTGACCTGTATCAAAAATATTCTGGTAGAAGCATAAATGAAATGCCTTCAACTGACCCTGCAAGCGAACAGGCTTGGCAGGAAAGAAACAAGGACCGTGATGTTGTATACCAAAACTACTTGGCTGACTTAGAGAGCCAAAGAAACAAGCACTCTGTCGCAACTAAGCAGGCCAATGATTTGTCGGATAGTATCTTGATGAAAAAGATAACTCCCGAAACATACAAGAACTACACCTCTGAAAAGACGGAAACTGCTAATTTTGGCGAGATTTCAGCAGGTACTGTGATTGACATGGATAAGGTTGACGAGGAGGCTATAGCAATAGCCGAGAAGTACAACCTTCCAACCGATGGAGAGGCGTGGAGACTATTGAAGAACAAGATAAAGAATCAGGTAGCCTTTGAAATACGCAGACCAGCAGCGCTAGAAAAACTCAAAGCAACCGAGCCTGAACTATACAAAAAAAGACAGGAACTTTTTGAGTCAGGATTTACGTTCGACGATTCCACTTATGCAAGGGTTGAGTCTGAATTAATAGGTCTGCAATCGCAGTACGAGCAGGATGCTAAGAACGAATTCAACATTATAGATGCGGAATACAAGTCGAAGGCAGAGGCTCTTAATTCGCAGTACGCTCAATTCAATGCAGCCACTGAGGCAAAGCAAGGTGAGCTAACCAAGTTGTATCAGTCTGGTCAGATAGACAGGCTTGCATACGAATCTGCTTGGGGACAATTGGAGGAAGAGAAAAAGGCGAACCATGAAAACTACACCAAGGAGTTCCCAAGCCCGGAGGAGTACGTTCGCAAGTCGAATGAGATAAACTCCAAATACAACAGGAAGTTTGATCTTCAGAAGAAATCCCTTGTAGACAAGGCTGATGCCGAAATAAAGGCCGCGTATCAAAAGTACGCATCTGAATACAAGGAAGACCCTGAGTTGCTAAGACAAATGAACGAAGCATACTCAAAGGCATTTGAAGATGCTGAAAAGGAAGCCCTTGATAAAATGGGCGAAGCAGCGGACTTGTCTGTAATCCCATTGAGTAGGTTTTATCAATCAACCCTAAGTTCTCTTGGCGGTGTATTCAAGGGGTGGGGAGGTTCGTTGGACAGTAAGGCATTTGAGGTGCTTGGAGAATCAATGGAGCAGAATTTCATGATGCCTGCCGCAAAGACAGAGGGCTTTAAAGATTGGTTGAACCCACAGAACCTGCAATTATTGAGCGGTCAGTTAGCCGGGTCGATGATTCCTTCTGTAACGGTTACAGCCACGGCCACCGCATTGACGGGTGGTATGGGTATAGTTCCGTTGGTTGCAGGAGGTCTTGTTGGATGGGGGTCTGAAACCGTAGATATAGTTGGTAGATCATACCTTGACACTTTCGATAGAACAAATGGAAACGTAGTCGAGGCAAACAAGGCTGCTGAGCGTTCACTTCAATCTCAGTACGATTTGATGTGGACATATTCACTTGATGCGTTACCATTCTTAAAAGGTTCATGGTTGACTAAAATACCGAGAGCCGGCGCTAGAATGGCTGCTGGAGGTGCTATTGAATTGGGTACTGAATTTATTCAGGAATACCCTCAGAACATCGCCGAGGAGAACATATCAAGAGGTCAAGACCCTTGGACTAACTTGGGGCAGGCATTACAAGACACGGACAAGATGAAGCAGACGCTTATATCGATAGGTCCTGTTGCTGCATTGGGTGCTGTTGGTCAGGTGGGTTCAAACTCAAGGAAGCAACAAGCGATTGATAGGTACGTGGCTTTGCAACAAAAATCAGAGTTAAGCAGTGCGCTTCCTGATCAGAGAAGACAATACATCCAATCGATGGTATTCGATAGAGGATCAAAGTTTGCCAGTGGGGTAGTTGGTGCGCTTTACGCCAATGGGAACATAGATCAGGACATGGCAGCCGATATGTTGATGCAGGTTGCCAAGGCAGACAGGATAAGAGAGTCCGGAAAGGAAGCGGGTCTCAAGGGAGATAAGTTGAACATCTACGGATTTTATACCGCTAGGGCTGAAGAAGCTGAGCGGAACGCGGCTAAGTTTGGTAATGACCCGATTCTATCTGAGTCATACAAACAGATGGCAAAGCAGTATCGGGATGCGGGTCTTGACTTCATGAAAGGCGGAAAGCCCGACCTATTGACTATTACTTACGCTGATAAATCTCAGGAGTTTTTGATGCCCGAAGACGTGAACGCGCTCTTCGCAAATCCTGCGGCGCTTGCATCTTTAAATAAGAAGAAGATTTCCATAGAGGCTTACAACGACAAGGGTGAATCAATCAAGGTTCTTGATGAACTCAAGAGTCGTGCTGAAACATATGCAAGCGAGAAGCGATACATCGCTCCCGTTACCCGCACAAGCCCATTGCAGGCTCAAAGAGATGCTATCCAACAAAGAATACAGGAACTCGACAAGCAGGGTCCTGAGATGACTGCTAAGGAAAGAGCGAAGGCAATAAAGGATATAGAAGATCAGGCGGCTCAAGAGGAGAAGACATCAGACCAACGAGATTTAGAGATAGAAGCACTTCAAGCCAAGCGTGAGGCTCTTGGGGTTAGCGAGGTTGATGCGTTCTTCAGCGACATGAAGCCACTAGTGGGAACCACGGTTCAACGATTGGAGCAAGGTCAGAACGCACCTCAGAGCGCCATAAAGGTCGCTTCTGATTATCTGTATGCCAAGTACAAGGAATTGACAGCAATGAAGTCTGACCCTAACCGGATGATGACCATCGCTCAAATTGATTCTATACAGGCCCAATTAGAACAGGATTTACAAACCTTGGAGGGTAATCCTCCGTCACAACAAACTCAAACCAATGATCAAGAAAACATCCAAGGGCTACCAAGTGAAATCGGAGTCGGGCAAGAATCTATCACAACCCAACCTGTCGAAGGCACAAGCGAAGAAGCGCCTGCAACAGGTGGAGTTCTTCAAGCACAAGAAGAAGTAGTAACTCCACAGGTAACAGAAGAACCCGCGCCAAAAGCTCCCCGCAAGACTCGACTTGCCAAACTGTTTGAAACATCTGAAGGGGAAGAGGCCGTTCCTTTAATTGAGCAATCTCTTTCTGAAAGCGGCATAAAAGTAGAGGTTAAAGATGATGCCGACTACAATAATGACGATCGTATAAAGCGTAGTCAAGGTCGTGGTTCAGAAGGTATGTTTGTGGCTGATGATGGGACGATTATCTTAAACCGAGACAAGATCAAGGGCGAGTGGGGTAAAACTATCGTGTTCCACGAAGGTATTCATCCGGTCGTAAACATCATTCGCAATACTGATCCAAAACGATATAAGGCAATCGTGGAAGGACTCAAGGCGGAGGCTGCGAGGAACACTGAAGTTGCTAAAGCCGCTGCCGACATTGCCGCTTCTGAAGAGTATCAAAGAAGAGGTCCTGAGAGCATTGAAGACGAGACGGTTGTTGAAACCATGGCTCGCGTGGCTACAGGGGATGTCAATATAGATAAATTCAATCCTACCTTCCGCGAGAAGTTCATTGAATTCATGAACGACATAGCTAAGGCACTTGGATTGAAACCTATACTCACGAACTCTCCTCGAATGGAGGTTCAGCGTTTAGCTGGTCAGATCAACAAAATGTTGAATGAGGGCGGTAAGATCAGCGATGTTGTAGGGAAAAAGAATGTAAAAGAATTCCAATATACTGAAGCTGCTCAAAAAAGAGCTGTTAGCATTGCTAAGGGTAAGGAAAGTCTTCTCAAATATGGTTTGAAGAAAGGTGTAAATACAACCAGAAAAATTGGAGAGGCGCTTGAGAAAAGATCAAGGGAGCTGTATGGTATTATAGCTAGGGATGATAGATCCGAAAAAGCATTAAAGGCCATATCTTCATTCATGGCTGATGAGGTTAGATTCTTTGTAGAAGAGTTTGGTGAAAACAGTGGTAAGGGATGGTATGGAGAGAAGTTTCAGAAAGGACTTGATGCTATGGCAGCAGTCTTTCCGGAAATGAAAGATGATCAAAATGCAAGGGATTTGTTTACCATGTTGGTAGCTATAACTTCAGATGGAACTGAGGTTATGCAAAATTTCCAACAGGCAAGTTTGGCTTATAAAAATTATAAGGAAACTGGTAAAATGCCTACCACAGCAAAGGCTCAACGTGCTGAGTCTTACATCGTCAATTTCAGAAACATACAAGAATTGCTTGATAAATACGATGGAGACATTCAAGCAATTAAAAAAGAACTGTTGACCGTAGGATCTATATCAGATTTGAATCAACAAAGAAAGGCTCAGGGGCTTGAGAAACTTGATACACAATGGCCTGCTTCGTTTAAGGTTCCTTTGGCCGCTTCAATTTTCGGACCTAAGCTCGGAATGTTCTACGCCAATTTAAGTGGCATGGAGCAGTATCCAACTCTTGACAGATGGTGGTCTAGAACATTCAACAGATACCGAGGTACTCTTATCCCTCAGATAACAAGAGGTTATAATAAAAAAGGAGAAGCTCTTGGTATAGATAGATATCGCGAAATTGCTGGATTGAAAGATGCTTCAGAAGAAGAAGTATTGGCTAGGATTGTTCAGGATCACGATACCTATGAAGACAGGGGATATAAGAAAGGTACTCCGGCAGAAAAAGCTGCGAACACACTGTATAAAAAGTTGTATGTAGAATTGAATGACGCTCCATTCGGAGCCAAGGATCGTCAATTTATGTATGATGCATTTATTGAGACTCAAAAGAAATTAAAGAGGTCTGGAGTAAATGTTACAATAGCTGACATTCAAGCTATTTTGTGGTACTTTGAGAAAAATCTATACAAAAAACTTGGTGTCACCAAGCCTATTCAAGGTATAAGTTATGAGGATGCTGCTAACAAAACCTTCGAAAAGTGGAAGAATGCAGGCAATTCATTCAACTATGCAATTAAAGAATCTGAACAGGGAGAAACCATAGATGAGGTAGATATAGATGAAGAATCTAAACCTACAGTTCAACCATCCAAAGACATCAAGCGCGGCAGCAACCTGGTCAAGGATACGTACTACGAAAGCGGCTTGACCGAAGACAAGAATGACTATGTATTCTTCCACGTATCGTCAGCCCCAAAAGAATCTATACAAAAAGGAATAGATAGCACAAGATATTTTTCACTCAGAACTTCAAGAAAAGAAAAGGGTCTTCAATATGGTGTAGCATCTTACTATACTCGTCCAGAAGATGGAGAAACAATGGTTGGAGGAGAAAAATACGCAATTCGTGTTCCTAAAGACAAAGTTTACCCTATCGATTCTGATCCAAATGGGTATAGTGAAAAAGCGGAATCAAACATTCCTCAAAACACACCATTCCGTAGTTATGCTGTAAAACGAGAAATCGCAGACATGGCCAAGAATGATGGATACCAGATGATTGTTGGAGAGTGGTCATATAGTAGAACCGGCGCCCCAGCAGGAGAAGTCCCTGAGTTCCGTGCAGACGCCCTTGTTCCACTCAAGCCAACAAAGGAGAAACCAGAGTCATTCACATCGAACGCCGAGAAGGGCATGGAGCGTATTCCGTTCCCAAGCCAACAGAGTGAACAGGCCAAGCAAGAGCTTGAGTCTATCGCCTCCGAGGTGCGTGATATCATGTCTTCTAAGAAGAAGTTCTCAAGCAAGGAATACCAGCTTGCTGACAGCGTTTACATGAATGGTCAGGTTACTGAAAACAAGTACGAAGACAACGAATTCAAGCGCGACATCACTCCGGAAGAGTACGACATGATGGTCAAGGTTCTTCCTAAGAATATGCAAGAAGACGCGGCCCGTGTGCGCGTACTGTTGTTCGGTGGCAAGAAAAAAGGACAGGCTTCTAAGGGCATTCCAAGAACATCTAAAGAGTTCGCAGGTAACGTAGGAGAGACGATTGACCGTATCAAGGCTGCAACATCGGAGGATGGGGCAACGCTCAACCTCGATGGTACAACCTACGAAGATGGAGGTCTTGTGGTTCCTGCCGGTTCATTGAACGTGGCCCAGGATGAGGTTACTGCCGAGGGCTTGTTTGAGTTTTTAAAGGATAATGAGGAGAATATTTCCAGCGACATATTCAAGATTGGACTTTACAAGTTCCCCGATCGTCCAGAGGTTTCTTACGACTTGAACATCGTGATCCCAAGGGAGTACCGTGATGTGGCCTTGAAGTTTGGTGAATTGTCTGGACAGGAATCATTGTTTGACCTTGATACATTCGAGAACATCAAGACCGGATCAGACGGTAAGAACCCACGCAAATTCACAGCCCAAGAGCTTGCTGAGATTGCCAAGGATTTGTCTGAGGGTAGACTTCCAAAGATTGTTTCAAAAGAAGAGATTGATAGAAAGTGGGGAGAGAAAAAAATGATCGCTTTAACTAAGCGAGAGGACTTTGGAACAAAGAATGACAGGGAAATTGCTGCCTATGCTTCTAAATTCCTGAATAAATTCGGACCATACACCAAGGCCAATGTTGTTCAGATTATGAATATGTCTGCTGAAGAGAAAATCAAACTCATCAATGACACATTTGAAGCTAGGGTCAAAAAAATGAATCCCGCCTTTAGAGAGCCTGGAAATGATTTTTATGATCAATCAGTTAAGCGTAGGGACGAGGTATTAGCTCTGGTTACAAAGCCAACCGGCCAGCCATCAATGATGAAGCGCACTCCTGCCCAAATCAGACAGGCTGTAGAAGATGGGGTAGACGCAGTTGAAGCAGCGATTGCAGAGGGCATGGATCCACAGCAGGCCGTTGACGAGAACATCTCAAACCAGGACTGGTACGGTGATTTGAGTCCTGCCCAGAAGCAGCAGCTGAATGAAATCCTTCAAGACGAGTTTGGTGCTACGGCAAGTGAGCCAAAGGCGACTACACCGGTTGGAGAACAGATTGCAAGCATCGTTGATAACTACTATAAGCTCAAAGACGGAGACCGCGCTGAACGTGCAACTGCCCGTGCTGCTATAGACGAAATTTTGGATCGCGACCCAAAACTGAAGTATATTTACAAAAATATTAGCGACATTAATAAGCAACTGCAAAACGCAGGTGTGATAACAGATAAAACCGACGGTTGCCCGTAATAAGACATGAAACCCAATAAGTTAGAAAAGAACATTGTAGACCTCTTGGTTCCGCGTCATCTCGATGAGATGGATGCCTTTTACTTCTATCGTGCCGCTAGCAACTGGTGTCAGAACGTAGGCTACTTCAAGGCTGCTGAGTTTTTTGCGGCTGAGTCTGCCGACGAACTCGTTCACGCTGGTAAGATTGAAAAGTACTTGGTAGATTGGAACATAAGCGTACCACTTCCTTCTATTCCTAAGCCACAGATTGAGTTCTCAGGATTGTTGGAAGTGATTGAAGAGGCGTACAAAATTGAGTACGAGTTGTACGAGAAGTACGAGGATACGTCGAGGAAAATTTTTGAAGCAAAGGATGTATGCACATTTGACTTCTTGCAGGAGTTCCGTGGTATTCAAACCAAGTCGGTTGCAGAATACAGCGACAAACTCAATATGCTTGAGGGCGTGAAAGGTGACAAATTCGAAATGTTATTGCTTGAGAAAAAACTGTTCTAATGGCCAACCCTTGTAAGGTAACAATCAAAACTTCTAAGAATGCTACTCCAAAGGAGATGACCTTTGAGGAGTACATGGAGATGCTCTATGACGGGGCGTTGGAGAATTTCATTGCCGATGGCATGTTGAACGCCAATGCTCTCAAAGGCGAAATTGCCGGGGCAAAAGAAGCCGAAGAGGAAAAACCAAAGACACGCCGCAAGGCTTTGTTTGGTAGGGCTGTGAAGGGATTGGATGTGGAGGCTGCTAAGAAGGCCATTGAGAAGTACGGATTGACCTACGATGTAGAAAACAGAACAGATGCAAGGGTAGCTGCTCAGAAGTTTATCGATGATGTTGGCTTTGATGCCGCGCTGCAATCGGTGAGAATTAATTTGATGGACGACGGTGCTGGAGCGTATGTATTCGCAGAGCTTATTGATCAGTTGGAAACGGACATGGAGTTTGCCGAGACCGATCAGGAAATGGCTGACTTGGTTGAGTTGCAGCAGCAGTTGTTCAATGAGTTTGACCGGAAGGCAAGAAGTGCTGGTCGATTCATATCTTCATTGGATGACATCTATCGCAACTCTAAGTTTGGTTACTCTGCTGAGAAGAAGATACAAGAGTATAAGGATAAAAACTCAGGATTTATACCTGAGGAAGTTGAGAAAAAGTTCCGCAGCCTTGATGAGAAAATCAAGGAACTGAACAAGAAGATTAAGGAGGCAGAGGCTCGTGCTAAAAAAGCAGAAGAAGACGGCATTATTGCCGAGATTGTAACGAGCGT
>Ga0255088_1000141_pt1 | contig 39650 bp, 39 predicted proteins | sample Colum_Miss_RepB__2_FD_188587 | JGI IMG/M metagenome (GOLD analysis project Ga0255088, IMG submission 188587) | Freshwater microbial communities from Columbia River, Oregon, United States - Colum_Miss_RepB_8d | ecosystem: Environmental > Aquatic > Freshwater > River | place: USA: Oregon...
GATTATTTTTATCTGATTAATATCTGACTTAATTCATTTAGAAATAACTTAAATCCATAGAGTTAAAATATTTTACAACAGGAATAAAAATATCTTGATCTACCTACAAATAAATCATAAAAACCCGCACAATTGACTGGTTTGTGCTAATCACTAACTAGATTTAAGACTTCGGGGGAATACTTCATGATAATCAATCAATCGAAATTAAAATATATTTGCATTTCTACGCTCGCACTTTGCATGTCATCTCTGACAGCCTTTGCAGGTGATGCCGAATTGAGGCAACAGTATGACAAAGCTCTTGGCTTTTTTCAGCAACGCTCGGCTAGAAACTTAAATACTGTAGATCAAGCTCTCCGTACCCTCTCTCAAATCGAAGGTAAAGCTGCAGATTCAGACTTAAACTACGATATCTACATCCTTGAATCACGATGCCTCTACTGGAAGGGTTCTCATCAAGTCAACAATGACGACAAGATGTTTACTCATGACCTGGGGATGCAGAAAGCAGAAAAAGCTAGAACTATAGACGATGGCTATGCAGAGGCTTATTATTACGCAGGAATTAACCTGGCTCGGTGGGGAGAAGCAAAGGGAATTTTAGCCTCTTTATCACGCAAGGGTGAACTCGAAAGCTACATGCAACAGACATTGGCTCACCGAACTCGAGATGATCAATCTGGACAGGTCATTGATGGATTCGGCCCAGACCGCGTCTTTGGCCGAATGTTTTTTAAACTACCCGGCCTCTTTGGTGGATCCTTAGAGAAGTCACTTTTTCACTTAAAGAAGGCTACACAGGCTGCGAAGAACCTACCTCTGAACATCGTGTACTACGCCGAAAGCTTAAGCTCTGGTAGCTACGAACAAAAAGCTATGGCTAGACAACTTCTAGATGAGCTCCTCTCAAACAGTCCTCAAACCTATAACCCTGATCGAGTTCCTGAGAACGTAGAAGAATTTGAGCTCGCTCGCAAACTCAGAAACGAAATCGGATAAATTAACGAAAGAAAGGGAGACAGGGGGATGATCATGAAAAGAAATAAAAGTGTATGGTATTCTATCTTTTCGGGAGCTACATTAGGTTGTCTGTGCCTGATTGTGCCCGATCCAGTTCATGGCTTTGATCTCACCACTCCCTTTCTTCTTGAAAATACTCAGACCCTTCCACGAGGAGTGAGAAACCCCAGAATGATCCAGGTCTTTGTATCTGGAGAATCTCGCTTTGATGGAGTGGGTGTTCGAGAACCCATTGGAGCGCGCCTCTCAAAGAACGTATCCTGGAATGATGTCTTGGGCTCACAAAAGACAGAAACTGAGCGAAACATCATTCAAACAACTCTCAGAGAAGCTCAGATCAATTTAGATGGCGGACCAGGACGCACAACAGGGCAAGTCTATACAACAGCAGATGTAAAGGTTCCTACACTGGCATATGGACTCACAGATCGACTCACCTTAGCCGTGGTTGTGCCTGTCATGTCAGTCTCCGTCAGCGCTGATACGAGCTTATCTCGCTCGGAGGAGGGGCAACGATGGATGGACCGGATCTGCGCAATGAGTGTTGATGATTGCAATACTGCAGCAAAAAAACTCAATAATGCAGTAAATGAAAAGCTTTCACGCTTAGGCTATGAAACAATACCCTCTTTTAAAAACGTATCAGCCATAGGAGATGTTCAAGTCGTTGGTAAATACGTTCTACACAAGAACAATTCAGACACTCTAGCTCTTAAGTCAACCGTAGTCCTGCCTACTGGAAAAAAACCAAATGCCAACGCAGCCCTAGACATTCCAACCGGGGATGGCAGATTCCAGCTTGGAAGCATGCTCATTTACGATAAAAACCTCCCAGCTCACTTCAGATGGAATACCTTTGGCGGAGCTCTAGCCTTAATGCCTCACTCACTTGAAAGACGTGTACCCACATCAAATCTCGATGCTCTATCTCAAGACAGCGAACTACTCACCCGCCGACTCGGTGGAGTCTTTTCCTTGGGCACTTCTCTCAACTACTCCATTGCATCCTGGGGCCTGAGCACCGGCCTTGGATATAGCATGCAATACCTCACTCAAACTTCTTATTCAGGACGCGCCTTCTCACAGGAGCGTTATCAGTACCTACAAGACTTAACTCCATCTGAGACTCTTCACACAGGGATCATTACAGCAGGGTTCTCCACTGTCGAATGGTACAAGAATAAACAATTCTTTTACCCTTTCCAGGCCAACGTGACTTACTCCCGTCCGTTGGCAGGACGAAATGTAAACGCATCAGAAGTGGTTGCCGGCGAACTCGTCTTATTCTTTTAACCCAACCCATGAATTGAAAAGAGACTCCACATGAACGCAAAGATCTATCAACACCTACTCATCGGCACTCTTCTTGGTTCAAGTACGATTGCCTGCCATGTCAAACCTGCTTATGCTCCAAGAAGCGAGATTCAAGCACAAGAGTACCAGCAATTTCCTCAACAGTCGCTGCGTTTTCCAAGCAACAAGCTCTTTCTCTGGCCTGAACAAACTTCAATGCCTCTGATTGCAAGGGTCATGCAAATTAGCGCGAGAATGGAAGCCCTAGAGAGTTCCCTAGCTCCTCTGAACGAAAGGCATGCACTGATCAGAGAGCAGGCTCAGCAGATTCAAGATCAAGTTAATGAAAAACGAGGACTTCTCACGAGTAAGACTCGACAGTTAAATCGAGCAAATGTCGCCTTACAAAATAAAAATATTCTCATCGAGCAAAAACGAGCTGAAATTAATGATGAAACTACAAGAGAAGTTCGAAATGAGCTCAGGATCCAGGAACTTCAAAGCGAACTTGCTCAACTACAGGAAGAGTTATCTACCCTGCAAACACAAATACAATCATATACTGCCCAGATCACCCAACTTCAGCAAGAAATTCGTTCACTCTCTACTGACCCGCGCTTGGGAGAGGAGGATCAAATTGCAAATCAGATTCGAGAGAATGAGGATGAGGGACGACGTAATACTCAAGAAGTCATCAGCTTAGTCGAATGGTATCATCAACAACCCACCTCCATAAGTTTTGAACCTAAACCTGATGGCACGACGAAGGTCTTCATCTCAGGCTGGACTTTAGATCGGAACGAAGGTGCTCGAGACTTCTCCTCTGAAGCAGGCCCTGGACTTCAACCGACTATAACGAATATTCGATACAGCACTCAGGGGGGAATCTATGAGTTTGATGTCCTGGTCTATCACGATATGCAACAAACTCAGCTTAAAGAAACCTATTCCTTTAGACTGGCTCGAGTGAAATACTCAAGCCCACAAGACAAGATCTACTTGAGTGGAAAAATGAAACGAACCCGAATAAGAAATGACGGCACACTTGAGGTTCGCCAAGGAGTAGCAAAACTCGTGAACTCTAATAACTAATAAACTGTCCGCATTTCACAAAGACTTTAATAGGAAGCACACCTAGGGAGCTCCTTCTGAAAGAGCAATGACAAATGGAGAAGAGTACGATAAAAATCTGATCATGGAACACTCACATGATCATCAGGGCAAAGCCTCCATTCTTGCCGTCGGAACGGAGCTCACTACAGGTCAGATTACGAATAGAAACGCTGCGTGGATCTCTGAAAGGCTCACCTCATTAGGGGTAGAAGTAGTGCTCCATGAGACTGTACCTGATGAGCGCAATCGAATCCTGCACGCTCTGCAGAATTGTGAGCAACACTCACAGTTTATTTTTGTAACTGGAGGCTTAGGTCCGACCTCAGACGACTTTACTCGCGAGGTGATTGCTCAATGGCTCAAAAAACCTCTTCTCTTTGATCCTGAGACTTGGAACCAGGTGACAGATCGACTCAAGAGAATTGGAATTCCCCAAGACAAGATCGCTCAATCGAATCGCCAACAATGCTTTTTTCCTGAGAATTCTAAAATCCTAGCCAATCCTCAAGGGACTGCGGCAGGATTTACTTCTCTCATTAATTCATCTGAGCCCTCCTCTATAGCAAAGGCCATTTGGGTCTTACCGGGCCCCCCCAACGAAGTTACTGCTGTTTGGTCTCAGGGGATTGAAGCACAGCTCCTTGAGCTCAACCCCCAACTAGAAAGATCCATCCTCTTTAAATGGCAGTGCCTCGGAAAAAGTGAAGCTGACTTAGGTGAAATCACAGAAAAGGCTATTCAAGGAAGTGGACTGAAAACAGGATACCGAGTGCATCGTCCCTTCGTTGAAGTAAAAGTATGGTGCACTGAAGCCCAAGCTTCTGAAAAGAAGCGCTGGATCAATGCCTTAGATCAAGCTCTTTCTCCTTGGGTCATGACCAAACAAGATGAAGATCTCGCAGATCACCTACTCCGCCAGCTCCATGGATTCTCTGAGATTCAGATCTTTGACTGTGCGAGCGGTGGTCTACTTGCAGCCCGTTTGGGGGCGCAGCTAAAAAGACAGACTCACGAGTCATTACTCGACAAACTCACTTTACTCACAGACTGGACTCCGTGCTCAAATCTGCAAGAGTGGGCACAAATGGAGACTTCCCTAGAGCCTGATCTCCTCACTTTAATATTTGCGGGTTTTGAGCAGAACGGAAACTCTAGTGTTGGATTTCATTTTGGAAACACGCACTTAACTCAAGTCATTGAAAATCCTTACAGAAATCCTGAGTTCTTCGAACGGACTCGTCATTTTGCTTTGGAAATGGCTTTGAAGATCTGGTCGGATTGGGTTAGAGAAACGAGTATATGACTAACCAAGAAGACATAAAAGCGGAATTAGAACGGCTGCGCGCCGAAAACCAAGCATTAAAAAAGACCTCTGCTCGAGGACTCAGCTTAAAAGTCAGCGAGAAGGGTGCTCTTTCTGTTTACGGGTTAGGGCGTTTTCCCGTAACTCTTTATAAAGAACAGTGGATTAAGCTCCTTGACATGAAAGACGATATCCGTGCTTTCATTCAAGCTAATGAATCACAACTCAAAACAAAAGACTGATTCAATCCCATTTTACTGGGGATGGATCAACGCTTTTGATCTGCTCTCCAGCTCATGGCATAGTCGGTATACTCTACATTCTGTGCCGCCTCTGTAGCACGCAGAGGGTTGCGTGTATCAATCATCACCGCAATCTCTTCAGTGAAGGTTTTGTTTTCAGCATTTTTTGCTGCATTGGGGTGAGGACCGTGATGAATCCCTAAGGGATGCCAAGTCACAGAGCCTGCTCCAATGCCTTCACGGGAAAAGAAATTTCCTGCGTGATAAAATAGCACTTCATCAAAATCAATATTACGGTGATAGAACGGCACCTTCATTGCTCCAGGCTCACTCTCCAGCGGCCTGGGTAAAAACGAGCAAATCACAAAATTCTTGGCAAGAAAAGTTGTGTGTACACTTGGGGGAAGGTGATAACGGGGGGAAATAATAGGACGAATGTCATCGACATGTAATGCCCATGGATTGAGGTCTCCCTTCCAACCCAAAGTATTTAATGGATTCCAGGGATAAAAAACTCTAGTCCAAGCACCCTCTCGCTTAATGAGCAATTCAAACTCACCCTCTATATTTTTTCCCGCCTTTCTTTCTCCTAGAGGAAGAGAAGGAACATTCATCACCATGGGATCAAACTGAGCATGTCGTCCTAACATGCCTCGATCTGGTAAGGTGATTTCGGACATAGATTCTATTACGAGATGAGTATTGGGCTCTGCAACCACAAATCGATAGGTCGTCCCTCGCGGAATCACTAGGTAATGACCTTTTCTGTAGGAAAGGTCTCCGTATTCTGTCTCCAAAGTACCCGAGCCTTCATGAATAAAACGCACCTCATCGGCATCTGCATTACGGACAAAAACTTTGAGGTCATGATCGATTTTTGCAATACCGAGCTTTACATCCTCGTTCTCTAGAAAGTTCTCAGCCTGAGCATGAAGTCTACCCTGGATTTGTGTCGCTGAATAGGCACGCGGCTTGAGTGGACCTTCAATTCGAAGCCAGCCTGTGGGAGGATGTTTGTGATACAAATGACTGGTCCTTCCAAAAAATCCATTTCTTGCATGTTCTTCTTCAAAGGTTCCCTCCGGGACATGAACATGTGGCTGAATTGCATACTGACCTTGTGCGAATCCAAACCCAGATGAGTGAACGCCTTCTTTTTTCCCCATGAAGAACACCCCCATTTATTCTTTGAGTAATACATAAGGCATCACTGATTGCAACTCTACCTCAGGGAAAAAGAAATTTATGAAGATCAGGACTCAACCAGCTCATAAAGGAAAATGCCGCTCAGCAAAAATCATCATTTTTTTTTCACTCGATTTCTACTCAGTCCTAGAGGAAGCTACAACGAGAGCGCACCCCTCACAAGAGAACAGACTCTCAAGATACTGTCTACACAGCAAGAACAACGTTCATCACCCTGAGTCAATTCGACTTCATCAACTCACGGAATTTACTCCAGTATCACCCTATCTAAGAAGATTGACTGTTCCACAAGAATCTGACAATTCTTTGAGAGCATGATTGCAATCCCTGAACACTTAAATTCTACTAAAGCCCAAGGTGCATTTCTCAATCAACCCATTGGGCAATTTGAGCTAGGTGAGCACCAAAACTTTATCTATCTCGTTATGGATTGGAAATCTAAGCAAGTGCTCTGGGTAGATCCTCAACTTAACTTAACTGAACCACTTGATTTTCTTAAAAGAAATCAGTTCATGACCAAAGGAATCCTCCTCACACACACCCACTTTGACCATATTGCAGGAGTACCCACGCTCTTGAGTCTTTTTCACGACTCCCAGCTTTATGTTCATCGCAATGACCTCTATCGACTCCCTGAGAGCATCAGAAGTCACAACAATCTAAGATTCATTGAAGAATCAGATCAGATTAATCTAGGTGAAACGTCCATTACAGTCATGCACACACCCGGTCATAGCGCAGGTTGTTGCTGTTATCATGTTCAGGCTGATCGAAGTTATTTACTCACGGGAGACACTCTATTTATCGAGGACTGCGGCAGAACAGATCTCCCATCTGGAGACGATCAGCAAATGTTTGAATCCTTACAAAAAATAAAAGAACTACCAAAGAACACCATCATCTTGCCCGGTCATCATTACCGCAGGCCTTGCGCATCTACACTCGCAACTGAACTCATCCATAATCCTGCACTCCAATGCAAAAATGTTCAAGAACTCAAAGAGCTAAATTAAAGAGTCTCTCTTATGAAGTATTGGAATATTCTAGCATCTATCATCCTTCACCTACTCTTTTTACTTCTATTACAGCTCAAGTCTCCGCATCCTTTAGATCAACACAATACCGAAGGTGATCAAACACCACCGTTATTTTCAGTGAAAGTCATCAAACATAAATCTTTAGTAAAAAAGCCAGAATTTAGGGCTCAACCTAGTCCTGATCTCGCTCACACGAAAAAACTCAACCCTGCCAATCAGGACCTCTCAAATCATAAGCCAGAGCAAATCACCCATCAAGTCCAACTCACTAAACCAAAAAAACAAGATAAAACCTCCTCTCTATTATCATCTAGTCATCAAGAAGGAGATGAACTTATAGATCACGAAAGTTCAAGTACACTAAGGAATGAGATCACCACTTTGCAAGAAAACGAAATAGGCACATTCGACTCATATTTTTCTCAGATTAAGATAAAGATTCAGCAACATCTTGAATATCCTCTACTCCTCAGAAAGCAGGGCATTGAAGGTGTTGTTCTTCTCCAGTTTGTTCTAGATCAAGGGGGTGCCCTCATTGAGACGAAAATCATCAGAACGAGTGGGCACCCAGAACTTGATCAACTCGCTGTACGAGCTATTGAAAAATCTTCACCTTTCACATCGCAAAAAAAAATGGGTAGAGCTCAACTCACTCTACCCATTCGATTCAAGCTGACGATTTAGACTAAGTTCTACTATTACAACACACGAATCTACTAAATCTATACTCGCAATTGAATTTTAACGAATAATCCCCTGAAGTCGACTCACTTGAGCATCCAAGAGTGAACGCTGAGTCTTGACTTCCTTACTCACTTGTACCCTAAGATCTACAACTGTATCTTTCACTCCTGCTTCGGTTTTTGCAATGTACTTTTCTTCCTTCAAATTGACCCAGAATAAGTATCCCGGCAAAGGTTTTGGAACAATAGAGCTTCGATAAACGACCAGAGTCCCAGTCCCTAGTGGTTCAAACGTCGCTGATCCAACAGACTTTTCAGTATAGTCACCTTCTCTGAGATTCCAATCAACTCGGTATGTTCGAGTTGGGTCTTGATAAGTCACGATATCATCGACTAGTGTTTTTTCCTGAACATTCATCCCAGCCAACAGATCTGAGATGGGCAAGTTGAGGGTGTACCGAATCTGAAAAGCATTCCCCCGCTGAGAAACAACCTGGGAGGATACTACGTTCTTAAAATAATCTTTCTGAATATTAAAATCTGTGAAGACAGCTGCAGCTTCCTCTGGAGTTGAATTCACCATCACATAGGCATGAAAGGAAGGCCAAGGCCCACCGGAGAATGGACGTCTAACCATGACTTCCCCTCCCCTAAGAACAACTCCTTGCTGTGCAGAGTTCAATTCGTCAAAAGCTCCTGCAAACACACTCTGCGTCATAGTTAATGTTAACACACTCATAGTCATTGTTCGGAGTAGACTCATGACTTCCCCTTTTTTGTATTTTTTAATTTTAGTAAAAAAAGTTTTACAATTAGAATAAATACCCCTATTCCTGCTTGGATTTAACCTGCTTTATTAGGAGGGTCAAGACATCCCGCAGCATCATTACCTTTAGTAAAATTGATTTTGATCCGAATAATCTACGTATGACTCAGGTGCAGCGAACATTAGCTCTAATCCTTATTTTCTTGTCACTGCAAGCCTGCCGCTTTGGAAACCGCACAATTGCAGCACAATCTCCTAGTGATGGAGTATCCGGATATTATGCAACCTCTGCTGAAAGCCTAATTCTCTATGCCACAATGGATCAAACTCTCTCACAAGAAGCTTCCCCACTTACTGCTCCGCCGGATATTCGCTTATACTTGAGCAACCCTGTTGCGCTCATCTTGTCAAACCCTTCAACTGGAGATTCCATCCTGGTTCCACCCGAGTCAAAAAATGGATTCCCTATTCGAATCGATCTTAAGACCCTCACCTTCTCCTATATTGGTGGACTAGGATCCCGTGCGCTTTGGAATGATGTAGACTGTACTCTATCTACAGAAATCCTCATGCAGGGAAACATACGAAGAGATACGTCCATGAGTCACATGATTCAAAACCAGTACCCCTTATCAGGTAGGCTTAAGATCCAAATCCAGGTGATTCACCACATTGAGGGCAATTGTGAACTGAGTCTTAAACATTTGGCTTCCTGCTACCAAGATTCAGCACAATGCGGCGGCAGTAGCGCACGTGAAAACTCTCAACTCAAAGAACAAGCTCAAAGCCTTCTCTCCTCTTGGGTGAAAGCAAAAGCCATTGATCTAGAACAGATCACTCGCCTTGAGAACTTTGCCTACGAACTTGATTATGAATAGTCTTGAGTGACTCACTCTTTGTGCCTCCAAACGGAGGGGTTTCAAGCTTCAAAGCTCTTTTTCCATGCTTTTCTTCGATAACAACTCTGTGATAAGAGATGTCTCTATGAGAATCTCGCCAAAGTTAGTTTTAGCAACCCTCAATCGTCATAAGTTTGAAGAATTTCAAGACATTCTGAAAGTTTATCCTGAAATCCAACTCACACCTGTCCGCCGAATGATTCGAAACCCGGAAAAACTAGAAAAAGCTGAACAGTTTTCAAGCTATATAGAAAATGCGACAGCTAAGGCAAGAATCGCAAATTTAGGTTGCCATTATCCTGCTTTAGCCGATGATTCAGGCTTAGAAGTTGAGGCTTTAGGCGGCCGCCCAGGTGTACACACCTATCGATATGCTCCTCCTCAGCCTAAACTGTCTCAAGACGAAGCTAATATTCAACTCCTTCTAAAGGAACTAAAGACCGCGCCACAACGTAGGGCACGCTTTGTTTGTACCCTAGCTTTAGTTGTCGAAGGCGTTCTCATTCAAGCTACAGGCACCCTAGAAGGAACTATTGCTGAAGCTCCAAGGGGTCAAGATGGGTTTGGATACGACCCTGTTTTTATCCCTCAAGGGCAGGATAAAACTCTTGCTGAAATGTCAGCCGAGGAGAAAAATCGAATATCTCATCGTGCAATGGCAGTTCATGATTTGATGAAAAACATTAAATCACTGGGTTTAGTTTTAGCTAAACCCTAGACCTCACTTGCAGCTTTGATGCCCTTCCCGTCCTAAAGGATGCCTTTTGGCACCTGCTCACGCGGGCGAGGATTTCCTCCAGCGGCTTTCGCCCCTTTCAGCGATTCACACCCGAATCGCCCCTATGCAACTGCATAGGAGTGATACGATTATGGTCATGACCCACTATCGTTCGCTAGTCTCAATCTATTGTGAGCAGCTCAATTTTGAATTCCAGCCTAGTCATTTTCGCTTGAACAGCCTAATGGCGAAAAAGTTTCAAGCAGACTAGACTTTCACAGTCTCAAAGGTTCAAATCTTTACTTTTCAGATTTTACCCAAGCCAAGATGATTTTACGGCTTGGAACCCAATATCTGTTTTTCAAAAATCGGATCGTTTCAGGATATCGAAGTAGCAATCGCTTCATGAAAAAACAGAAGTCACTCTGCACGACGTGCAGGTCTCTTATATCTCCGGACTCGAAGACCAAAGTTTTACGAGGCATTTGATAAAACAAGAACCTATCAAGTTAATTGTTCTGCTTCCGCAACTCACCGATAGGAGTGATTGACTTAATCAGCTCAATTTCTCTCGCGCTAAAAACTCGACCATAAGGAACGATAGTATAAAAGCTTGAAGTATTCAAATAAAGTGACTCGAGCACCATTCCAATCCGTTATCCACGCCTGCGTTGTAAAAGGTTCTTGAATCACAGTTAAAGTCTCCACCTCAACTGGGCTTTCCTGAGTAGTAAGGATATGATTAAAAATGAACTGAGCTCTTTTCATATGATAACTTGAAGTCATGAGTAAGATTTTCTTCCAGCGCCTAGACTGAGCATATCTCAGCAGAATTTTAGCATTTTCTGAAGTATTGAGACTCTCATTCTCAAAAACCACATTCTCAGGAGAAATCATCTTAGCCTTCGCAAATTTAGCACCAGGCTTTAATTGCCAAGCCAATTGCGGCCAGTTAGATTGTGGTCCCACCCCAGATAAGTAGAGAACAGGGACTTTCTTCAAACCCAATTGAGCTTGCTCTGCATACGTATACCAGACCTGACTGGCTGCAGAAAGCCTCCCCCTGCCCCCTGCCAAACAAACAATGGCATCCACTTCGGGAAGCGAAGATCCCTGCACAGTATCGTGATAGCGATAGATCTCACCTGCGCAAAAAAGAATGAGAAAAGCCAGAGTCATGAGCAGGACCAATCCAAACAAAAACAGTTTAGTTTTGCCATTTCGAAGGGTTTGATTCAGATTCATCTCTAGTTCTAGTGGTAACACGTCTTTTCTAACTTGCAAAAGCGAAAGGTTTCAACTAGGGTGGATCGCTCGCAAGATCGTCTTAAAGGAGAGATTGAGTTATGGCACGTTTTTGTGAATTTTGTGAAAAAGGCCCAACCACCGGCCACTTGGTATCCCATTCTAACATTAAGACTCGAACCCGTTGGTTGCCCAATCTCAAGAAAATGAAAGCAGTGATTGGCGGAACTACGAAGACAGTCAGAGCATGCACTCGTTGCATTCGCTCAGGAGTAGTGACTCGTCCGGTGAAACGTAATTATAAGCCTGAAGCTAAAACAGCTTAATAAACGAGTTCGCTTTTTTAGGTTTAAAGGGATTAGGACTTTGCGTCCTGGTCCCTTTAAGCGTTTTAGGGATCTGAGCTAAAAAAGCTCAAGAATAGAAACTAAAGAGGGATAGGGCTGATTGATTCTCAGCTCTATCCCTCTTTTTTTAATCACTCTAATCAGACTCTCTCTTATCGAGAGGCAATCATTTCAATCTCAACTAAGACATCCTTAGGTAATCGAGAGACTTCGATTGTAGATCGAGCTGGAGGCTCCGTTTTTAAATAACTGGAGTACACCTCGTTCACCTTAGGGAAATCACTCATGGACTTCAAAAAGATTGTAGTCTTGACCACCGAGCCCCAGTCATAATCTGCCGCATTCAAGACAGCCTGAAGGTTTTTCATCACCTGCTGGGCCTGTTCTACTACATTCTGGGAAACTACTTCTCCCGTTTGAGGATCAAGAGGAACTTGTCCTGAACAAAAAAGAAGCTGCCCTGCTTGGACAGCCTGACTATAAGGACCGATGGGCTTCGGAGCGTTCTCTGTAAAGATGATTTTCTTCATAAGTAACCTTCTTTTCCTTTCTTCTCAGCTGAATTTCAAGTGCTGTGATTGCTGCCATATTCACCACATCGTCCACATCTGAACTCTGCTGAAGGACAAACACTGGTTTATTCATCCCCACTAAAATGGGACCAATAGCCTCAGCTGGGCACAAACGTGACATGAGCTTATAGGCAATATTTCCAGACTGAAGATCTGGAAAGATCAGGATATTTGCATTTCCCGGGATCTGATTAAAGGGAAAACTACTCGTAGACAAATCCGAATGAAGGGCCGTATCAGCCTGCATCTCTCCATCCACTGCCAGGTGAGGTGCTCGCTTTTTTACAATCTGAGTAGCCTCTCGCATTTGTAATGCCGAAGGATGAGCCGATGACCCAAAATTAGAAAACGACAGCATCGCTACACGCGGAGGCTCGCTCATGAACCCAGAAGCAAGCTCAGCCGTTTGAATTGCAATATCAGCGATTTGCTCAGCCGTAGGCTGAATATTCACCGTTGTATCAGCAAACCAAAGTAAGCGCTGATTGAAAATCATCATGTATACACCGGACAATCGAGAACCTGATTTAACTCCAATACTCTGAAGAGCAGGGCGTAGGGTCTCAGGATAGCTCTGAGAGATTCCATTAAGTAATCCATCTGCATCCCCCATCTCCACCATCATGGCCCCAAAATAATTGGTTTGCTTCATGAGTTGAAGAGCAAGAGGCTGAGTCACTCCTTTTCGGAATCTTTTTTTATAGAAATAATCTGCGTAAATAGGGTGCAGAGGACTCGTTGAGGGTCGAATCACCCTTACCCCCGATAACGCCTCTGATAGCCCTAACTCTTTTTGAAGTTTAGCAATGATCTGGTCATTGCCTAAGAGAATAGGCTCAGCTATTCCTTCTGCTCGAATCATCTGAGCTGCCTTCAAGATCTTTGGGTGCTCACCCTCAGGCAATACAATACGCGCTGGGGATATGCCTCCACGAGCATAGGCATTGCGAACTCGTTTTTTTATTCCATGCATCACATTGTAGGTCAAACCCAATAGAGCTTCTAGACTCTCTCGATATTGATGAAGATCAAGTTTCTTTCTTGCAACTCCAGAACGAATGGCAGCTTCTGCCACTGCAGAGGCCACCCAAATCAAAGCTCTTCGATCAAAAGGCTTAGGGATGAGGTAGTTCTTACCAAAACGAAACTGTTCACCACCATAAGCTCTTGATACACTCTCTGGAACATCCTCCTTAGCTAACCGAGCAAGAGCATGAACCGCAGCCATCTTCATTTCCTCATTAATCGCGGTAGCTCTGGTATCCAAAGCCCCCCGAAAAATGAAAGGAAACCCAAGAACATTGTTCACTTGATTAGGATAGTCAGATCTCCCAGTAGCAATGATTGCATCAGGACGAACCCTGAGCACATCCTCAGGCAGGACTTCAGGATCAGGATTAGCCATAGCAAAAACAATAGGGTGAGATGCCATGTTTCGGATCATCTCCACACTAATCCCTCCCTGCACAGAGACTCCCACAAATACATCAGCCCCTACCAAAGCCTCTCCCACTGTTCTTAATGGGGTATCTCCAGCAAACCTCTCTTTGTAGGGATTCATCCCCTCTTTTCTGCCCCTGTAAATCACACCTTTGGAATCCGTCATGATCACATTCTCAAGACGCACTCCAAGCTCTAAATAGAGATTGGCGCATGCAATGGCTGCAGCCCCCCCTCCACAGAAAACAACTTTTACTTCATCAATTCGCTTATGAACTAACTCCAATGCATTTAAGAATGCAGCTCCACTAATCACTGCCGTTCCATGTTGATCATCATGAAATACAGGAATCTTGAGTCGCTTTTTTAATTCCTCTTCAATATAAAAACACTCCGGTGCTTTGATGTCCTCAAGATTGATCCCACCAAAAGTAGGCTCCAACAACTCACACGCTCGGATGACGTCGTCCGGATTTTTAGAGTTGAGTTCAATATCGAAAACATCAATATCAGCAAACTTCTTGAACAACACACCCTTGCCCTCCATCACGGGCTTCGATGCATGAGGACCAATATCTCCCAGCCCGAGAACTGCCGTTCCATTGGACACAACAGCGACTAGATTTCCTCGAGCCGTGTACTCATAAGCTAGATCTTCTTTTTCAGCAATCATCCGGCATGGCTCAGCCACTCCTGGAGAGTAAGCAAGAGACAGATCATGCTGAGTAGATACTGACTTTGATGGAACAACTTCGATTTTACCTTTTCTACCCTGAGAGTGATACTCAAGTGCATCTTTGTAAAGTGTCATAGTTCGATTACCGTACACCCTCTTTTCATTCACATGCAAGAGTCGAAGATTGGAACATTTGAGTTGGAAATCAAATATATTTTATGGCAAGGTGTTGCACAAATATGAAGCGAACCCCCAATTTATTCATTTTAATCTTGGGGATCGTACTTGCCATTTTTTTTCTTCAGCACGCTCGAGCAGACTTAATATTACATCCGTGGGAAAATTTTTATTTAGGTCAAGCTACGTCCCGAATTCAGTACCGAGTGTCTTATTTTGAGACCACGACTAACTATACACCGAATGGAAATCTCTTTTCCCCTCCCGGATTAAGAGAGTATCAAAGAATCCAAAACGACCTCATGACTCAATGGAGCTTGAGTGAATCAAGCTTAGCTTTTTTTAGGCTGAGCTGGGCATACCTCAAGCAATCTGGCACTACTTCCCCTGGTCAACGCTGGGGCCTGACGGACCAGAGTGTTGGATTCAATCAGAATCTATTTCAATCCCCATCTTTGAGAATCGATTTTCAAACCCAACTTGATTTTCCAGCTTATTCGGATTCAAGCCAACACCCCTCACCTAGACCTGCCCTCGGTGACGGAAGTTTAGACCTAAGCTTAGGCTTTTTTCTGGAAGCCCCTCTACTCAGGTATCAGTCATCAAATTTCTCACTCCTCACTGGTCTAGGTTATACTGCTCGGAATCAGGGATTTTCAAGCGCACTTCCCATCACCCTAGGACTCTCTTACTCTACGCCAGACCAGGGAATCTTTGCTCAGCTCATCAATTACTCTTTTTTTTCTCTCAAAACCGACGCCCATGCAAAAGACCCATCCCATTATCGCTCGAATGATAGAAGCGGAGGAAGCTACCTCCTGCAAGCAATGAATCCCTCTCTCTCTCAACTTCAACTGAGGGTGGGATACGAGTGGAGCTCCTCAAAAAAAATCTGGATCTCAGCAACTCAAAGCATCTGGGGACAGATGTCACCCGAGAATCATCAGTTTCACCTCAACATCTCACTCCCTCTCAACACACCCACCACTAAGATTGTGAACAACTCCACTCCAAATACGCGTGTTTTTGAGACGTCTTCTACTCCTCATTCAGAGGTAACCAAGATCTCAGACCCACACCCTCCCGTACTTCGAGATGCCCAAGTTCTCAACAGTCACGATCGACTTAACTTAATCAAAATTAATCAGGGAAATATTAACGGTGTGCAAATTGGTCAACTCTATCAAATCTACAGCCCAGTCTTAGACCCAAAACTTAAGCAGCCCATTGCTCAAGGTAAGGTATCCCACACTAAACCGCATGAATCCGTAATTGAAGTTGTGGAGTTTTTTCATGAAACTTGGATTGAAAAAGGCTTTCTAGCCAGACCCATTCCTCAGTAACTTACTCATTGGCAAGATCTTTTTTCTTAGGATATACTAGTATCAGTGAATCACAACTTGCCAAGGAGAAGAGCAGGCTATGAAATCCAGGATCAGGATTGCCTTATTTGCAATATTGGGAATTTATTTTACCCTACCCCAATTGAGCTATGCTGCAAAATTTGCAAACCAATTTGCTGAGTTTGAACTCCCTCCCCAGTGGCAGTGCAACTTAGAAGGCGCTGAATGGGTATGCCAAAGTACGAGTGAAGATAAGAAAAGAGACGCTGTCATTGTTTTGGCGGCAAAACTCAAAGGCGATCAAGATAGCTTGGATCAGTACCTTTCTTACTTAAAAGCGACAAAAAACTTTACTAGTGCATCCGGGAAACAGGTCAAGTCAGAACCGAAGTATGCAAAATCAATTAATTTAAATAATCAAGCCTGGGTAGACGCCCTTCACCTAGAATCAGAGATCCCTGGATTTTACACTCGCTACTTAGCCACAGTAAAACAAGATATTGGAATTCTAGTCACCTACTCAATCAACAAAGCTAAGTATCAAGATTATCTCAATGATTTTGACAATATGGTCAAAACACTTAAGGTCTTTCGTAAAGCAGGCGGCATTAATGTAGCCCCACAAAACTCCAACCTTTTTCAAGAGGCTCAACTTCCTAAGGGAATTTCTAATGATACCGTATTCCCTGGCGGCAATATCAACATCAATACCGACGCTGCAAAAAAGCCCGCTAGCCAGAGCAACTCCACCTGGATCATTCTATTACTGGCCGTCGGAGTAGTTGCCTTCATCATTATTAAGAAAAAACGCAGCGGATCCTAATGAACCACACCAAAAAGATCAGTACTCTGACTTTATCAGTGTGATACTTTTACTACTTGAAGATTGAGCTTTGCTGTAAGCTTGGATGAGGGCTTGGGCCCTAAAGCAATCAAGCTAGAAGGCGTGTCTTGAAACAGGAATCGAGAAACGCGATGCACCTCATTGACACTCACTCGATTAATTCGTTCAACAATTTTCTCAATAGAGAGATCCTCATTGAGGTACATCTCGTTCTTAGCAATACTGATCATTCGAGACTCCACACAATCCGCAGACAAAAGTACAGATCCTTTAACATTCTCTTGAGCAATTCGAAGTTCAGATTTTTTGAGTGGCTGCTTTCTCACCTTCTTCATACACTCTTCAATGAGTTGAGCACAAAGGGTGACCTGATCAGGAGAAGTGCCTGCATAGATTGAAAACAATCCTGTATCCATAAAGGGTAGCAGACTGGAATACACAGTGTACGCTAATCCTCTTTTTTCACGAATCTCCTGAAAAAGAACTGAACTCATTCCCCCGCCAAGATGAGTATTGAGAATCGATAGTGCATAACGATCTTGAGAAGCATAAGCCGGAGCCTGCACCCCCCAAATTAAGTGCACTTGCTCTGTGTCTTTATCAAACCAAGTCCTCTTGGATTGAATCTGAGGAAGACTGGATTCAGGCGTCCAAAGAAGAGGGCTTTTACTTGAGTCCATTGAGGTTCGACCAGGCCACTTCATTGCTGCTAATGGCTTAAGACCTTTTTTTATAGACTCATGAGATACATCTCCTGCAACAGAGATAATGATTTCTTCTGGGCGGTATCGCATTCGAAAGAAATCCACGAGATCCTCTCGCTTCATCTGTCGAATACTTTTCTCATTCCCTAAAATAGGTCGACCTAAACTATGACGACCAAAGACTTGATCAAAATAATAATCAAATGCAAGCTCCTCAGGAGAATCCTCCACCATAGAGATCTCTTGCAGAATCACTCCCCTTTCTCGCTCAAGCTCCTCTGGCTTAAACGTCGAGTTCAAGAGAATATCGCCCAAGATGTCAAGACCCAGGAGATAATCTTCCTTGAGTAAGAGGAGATGAAAACAAGTATGCTCACGAGTTGTAAATGCATTGAACTCACCGCCTACTTGGTCAACCTCTTTAGCTATTTGTTGAGCGGATCGCTTGCGTGTCCCTTTAAACAGCATATGCTCAAGAAAATGAGAGGCCCCTGCAAGCTTCTCTGTCTCATGCCGAGTTCCAGTCCTGACCCAAACACCCATGGATAATCCCTTAAAAGCAGGCATCCTTTCAGTGACAAGGGTTAATCCATTCTCAAGAACACTTTTCTTAAACTCAGGCCTTCTTCGCATAGGGGTCTACGGTATCTCGTTCTCGTAGGATTGTCGATGAATCAGCAGACTAATTCTAGGCTTGACCTCCTGTCTCACTCACAATACTCATGAACAAATAAAGGGGAAACTATGAAACATTCAGTGCTGTGCATCACCTTGATCTCTTGCCTTCTCATGTCATCATTGTCCTGGGCGAAGGTGCAGGAAATTCGCTCCATGCATGAAGTCCAGGAGGAAATCACACCTCAAACCCTTGTTGTATTTGATATTGACAACACCCTGATCACTCCCACTGGGAACTTAGGCAGTGATCAGTGGTTTTTCTATCTCCAGAAAATTTACACATTGAAGGGGTTACCAGAAAAAGAAAGTGCTGAAAAAGCGACTATTACCTGGAACAAAACCCAGGAACTCATTCGAGTCAAGGCCGTGGAAAGCGAAACACCTACATGGATCCAACAGCTTCAAAAAAGAGGGATAAAAACTATGGCCCTCACTGCACGAAGAGCTGATGTTGCCGAAGTAACAAAAAAACAACTCCAAAGCATTCACGTTGAATTCAAGACCCATTCACCTTCATCTCAAACCCTCAACCTATCCAAAGCAGAGCTTCAATCGGAAGAAGACGCTATTTTCACAGATGGCATATTGCTTGTAGGTGAGGGAAATAATAAAGGTCTGGTGTTTAAAGCTTTTTTAAAAAAAATTGGCTACACTCCTGAAAAAATCATCTTTATCGATGACAAGGTTAAACACGTGAATAATATGGAAAAAGCCTTATCATCGCTCTCCATCCCTTACTTCGGCTATCGTTATGCCGTCTTAGATCAACAAGTAGAGGCATTTAAAGCTCAAATCTCCGAGGTCAGCGATCAGAAAACAGCAGAGCTTTTCTTCATGGGACAATTGCCTGGAGAGAAGTCTATGAGGAAGAGTAATGCAAAAAATCAATCTCAAAAAATGGCACCGATCCACAATATATAAGTTCTATCAGGATCAAGACTTTCCACACTTTGGCTTATGCGCAGATGTGGATGTCACAGCCCTCAGAAAGTTCACTCAACAAAAAGGGAGCTCTTTCTTTCTCAGTACACTCTATTGCATCGCTCATACAGTGCAGAACATTCCAGAGCTGAAGTATCGAATCAGGAGTCGTGATGAAGTGGTTTTTCATGATAGGATTCACCCTTCATTTACGACTCCTGCTCAACATCAACTCTTTAGCTTTTGTACTGTTGAATACACCAAAGATTCCGTAGATTTTTTTCAGAGAGGCAAACAACAGATTCAAAATTTCAAGGAAAACCCAGCATGCCTATCAGAAGCACCTCGAGATGATGTGATTTACATGACATGCCTTCCTTGGGTAAAGTTCACTTCCTTTCATTTTGCAATGCATCAACCCAAACTGGACTCTATCCCTCGTTTTGCCTGGGGCAAACTAGAGCATCACTCCCAAAAAACTCTCATGCCGCTAGCAATCCAACTTCACCACGGACTGGCTGACGGTAGACATTTGGGAGATTTTTATCAATCTTTTCAAGATGTTATATCAGAACCAGGAAAGATTCTATGAAAGCTAGATCGATCATCAGGCTCATGCTGATCCATTGCTTACTCTACACCTACCCCCTTTTATTACGCGCCGAGACTATCCAAGAACCCTCATGGAGGGGATGGATTGAGCCCTTAATTGGAATCTCCTCAGCAGGTCACATCAAAGTTACTCAACTTCAGGGGGGACAAACTCAGTCCTACTTCTCAGGTCTAGGAATTGGAGGTAGGGCAGGGACATCTTGGAAAAATATATGGTTTTCAGCTCTAGATCTGAACTATTTCCCAGCACTCACTTTAGCCTCCTCAACAAGTATAGAATGGACAAACACACTACTTGGAGTAACGGTAGGGGCTCATCTTCCTAATATTCCTATGAGGTTTTGGATTGGATATCGATTCATCAATTATCTCAGTCCTACACAATTTCTAACCCCCTTAGGAGTGAATCAAGCCTCTTCCCTCAATGGAACCTCGTTTAAGGTGGGAACAAGTATCGAATTATTTACAGATTACTGGATCAATGGAGAACTGAACTTAGGTAGTTTTAATAGCTACACTCCCCAGGGAGGCTCATCTACAAAACTTCCCTCAAACTCTACAGCAGCGCACTCATTTATTTTTTTGAGCATGAGCAAACTCATCAAGATCTAAGAAGTTAAAAAAGATGCCTTTTTACTCATTCTTTTTTGAATTACAATAATAATAGGATAAAAAAAGGCGGAAATGCTTCGAAACTTAGGTCTGATTATCATCATTCTCGGTTTAGGCCTATCAACTCGTGCTTTAGCACAAACTCAGTGGGTAGCAGGTCTTGTTATTAAAGATCGGGCTCAGATCGTCAAAGACCCTGAGGACACGAGTGAAATTATTGGAACCTATCCAGAGGGATCATCTCTCGTCCTCTTTTATCCGAAGGTAAACCATTACTATGCCATCTACTTTAAACAACCCATAAAAGAGTATTTTAGGGGATGGATTCACGAATCCCTGATTTCGATTTCAAAACCTTTTGAACCTCCATTTATCCCGTATATTCCTCCTGATCCTCTAGCCTACAATCTAGAAATCACAAAACCTCATCTTACCTTTAGATCCGCTTTTACATCTTTGGATTATCGCCAAACCCAACTCAGATCCTTCACTCAACAATCCATTGTCGGTATTCTAGAAGGTGAGATACCTCTCCTCTCTGATGACTTTTCACTCTCTTCAGAATTAAGCTTCACTCTATTTCCAGCAAGCACGTCCATATTTAAGATTAATGCGCGATTTTTAAGATCAAACACCCAGATCAGCTACCACATCGTCCGCCGCCGTGCGCTCCGAGTATCTCTCGTCGGCGGGGTGAGTTATCTCACTACTTTCATCCCAAACTCAGCTTACGGATATAAGGATTTTATTTTTCCTAGAGCTTTGCCCAAACTTGAGTTTCTCCTCTCCCAACGAATGACCCTGGAGACTCTCATCAGTTATATGCCATTCATCAATGCTAGCGGGAAAACTCCTCATGAATTCTTGTACCAAATGACTCTTTTTTATCACTTAATGAATCAAACTTCGATTCTCACCACCATCCAATACTCAGATATTACCTTTCCAGATAGTCCATCCGCTCAAGAGACCTCTCAAAGTAGCTTTCACCTCAGCATGGGGTTTCGATTCTAAACCTTCAAAATCATTAAAAAAACAGACTCATTCTGTGTCCTAAAGCTTTACTAACACCCACAAGGATCACCCGTTTTAACGAGATACTCCCTCTGATTTAGTCTTAAAATTTTCCAATCATAGCCGAAACGTAAACATATGAGATGGATCAATCTTCTCACGCTATTTTCTATCCCCTTAATACTGAGCTGCGGCAGGCCAACCAACCTAGCTCAGTCCTCTGATCTTCCATCAGTGAGCAATATCCAAATCGATAATAACTCGATCACACTCCAAGGGCGCTTCCTCAACCGAGTCACCCGACTTAGACTTCTCGGAAAACAAACTGACACACTTTTGACTCTCAATACCCAGTCCTACGATCAAATCCAGGCCATACCTCCAACTTCTCTAGGAGTAATATTAGGAGCCACCTATAACCTCCTCATCTCAAGCGCCGAGGCAGATTTCAATACTACGATCAACTTCATTATCAACCCCGGACAAATTACCCCCACCCTACTAGATCGCTCCTATGTCCCCGCAACAGGGGGTACTTTCTCAGGAAACGTTGCTGTCTCAGGTCAGCTCTCCTCAACAGGAACATTCTACGCTAACAATGCAACTCTCACTAATGCAGCTCTAGGAGTCACTACAGTCATAGCCGGGCAATCAGGATTAAACTCAAATAATACTCTTACCATCGGATCAGCAACTGGAGTAAAGGGTAATCTCCTCGTTAATGGTATGGTAGGCACTTGCACCCTAGGGAGTGCAACAGGAGCTGTAAGCTGCACCTCAGATTTAAGACTCAAAACAGAAATTCACAAAATCCCACAGGCAATGGAAAAACTCAAAACTCTTCGCGGAGTGTATTATAAATGGAAATCTTCATTTAAAGATGATGGAAAAACTCATATTGGGCTCATTGCCCAAGAGGTAGAAAAAAAATTTCCAGAGCTAGTCACCGATCTACCTACAGAGCAGGGTTCGTATCGCTCTGTAGACTATGCTGGACTGGTCGCTCCTCTCATAGAAGCAGTAAAAGAGCTAGACTCCCAAATGAGCAACCTCAGGTCTCAACTCCTCGCGCAACAAAAAGAAACGGCTGCATTAAAAGACGAACTGAGAAAACTAAAAAAGAACTAGACGGCAGAGGCCTTTTTCTTCTTCAGTTTCTTCAATTTATTTTTCTCCTCAAGCTTCTTCTGAAGAGATCTTTCCACAAGCGAGAGCGTTTTCTTCAAACGAGCTACATGCACAATTCCAGTTCCAGGAATAGTGAGAGGAGCGGTTGTTACTCCAATCACAATCCCCGTACAAGGGGATCGAATCTGGGTCACTGTCTTACCAAAAGGATTAACAATGGAGCCAATCAACTCACCCTCATAGATCAAATCTCCAGGCTTTGCTGAAAGCTCTAATATTCCACCCTTTTCAGCCCTCACCCACTCACTCGCCTTCACGATGACTTGAAATGGTGGTTTGTGCTTCTTATCCTCCGGCTCCCACATCCCCATCTCGGATAAGACGCCTAAGACACCTCTTAAACCGCTCAGGGAAACTCTAGGCGAAAATCGGCCTGTCTCACCGGCTTCAAAGAGAATAGTAGGAGTTCCGTAATCAGTAGCCTCTCTTCTCAAAGACCCTCTCACACCTTGCTGATCAATCAGAACAGTAGCCCCAAATGCTCTCGCCAATCGCCTCACTCTTGGATTCTTCATATCCCCCCGAACATGAGGAAGGTTAGAGCGGCCACTAGCTGCTGTATGAAGATCGATCCCAAAATCACTTTTTTGCACAATTTCTGTAAAAATCTTATGCGCAATACGATCTGCATTATGCCCACGTATAGACCCAGGAAAAAATCGATTTAGATCTCGATGATACGGTAGATAGCGAGATTGATTCAAGAATCCAGGAATATTGATCACAGGAACAGCAATTAATGTCCCTGAAAGGCGATCATGATCTACATCAAAGATCAACCGCCTCACAATATCAACCCCATTGATTTCATCCCCATGAACCGCAGCTACCACGAAAGCAGTAGGCCCTGGCTTAACACCACGAATCACTGTTACTGGAATTTGGATTGCGGTGGACAAGAAGGATTCAGATACCTTGAGATAGATCTCCCGAGTTTCTCCAGGGGCGATTCGAATTCCACAGATTGAGAAGATAGTGTTACTTGAGTCCATGTCCTAAGTAGTATAGAAAAATTAGAAATAGTATGAAGCAAAAAACTCCGAGATCTAAAAAAGGTTCAAAAGATACAAGTGGAACCCCCTCTTCCACCCAAAGATCACAGAGTAAGACTGAAGTTCTTTCACCTGAAGTTTTGCCCGCACTGGATTCAGATCAAGACTCAGAAAAATCTCATAAGCATGAAAAATCCCTAAAAACGTCAGAGACTATCGAGGAATTGGAAGAAATTGACGAACAAGGTGAGGACCCTACCCGAGAGGATCTTGAAGAACCCTCAGAGTCTGACCTCGAAGCCACCGACGTTCCTAAATCCCAGTCAATTGACTCAGAGTTTCAACTAGTTCCTGCCCATGATCCTCTAAAAAGGTATCTTGAAGATCTGAGAAACCACCCCCTACTCACCCCGGAAGAAGAGTTCTCACTGAGTCTTCGACTCAAGGAACATGGAGATATTGAAGCTGCTAAAAAACTGGTCTCCGCTAATCTGAGGCTAGTCGTCAAGATAGCTTTTGAATATCAAACTTACTATTCAAACTTATTAGACTTAATTCAAGAGGGAAACATTGGCCTCATGAAGGCTGTCTCCAAGTTTGACCCCACCAAAGGAGCGCGTTTAGGATATTACGCTTCATGGTGGATTAGATCTTACATTCTCAAATATCTACTAGATAACTTTAGGCTTGTTAAGGTCGGAACCACACAAGCGCAGAAAAAGCTGTTTTACCACCTGATGCGGGAAAAGGAAAAACTCGAGGCACAAGGCCTACTTGCCGGCCCAAAACTTCTGGCTGAGCGACTCAATGTCAGGGAAAAAGATGTGGTTGAAATGGAGCAAAGACTCTCAGGTCGGGGAGCAGAAGTTCCTCTGGATGCACCGATTGACCGAGGAGCTGATAAACCGACTTCACACCTAGATTTACTTGTTGATCCCCACGAACGAGCAGATGAAACGTTAGCTCGAGATGAACTGATTCAATTGTTACAAAAAGAACTTCCTGAATTTCAGAAACTTCTCAATGACAAAGAACTGAGAATTCTTCAAGATCGCCTCCTCGCAGATGAACCAAAAACCCTTCAAGAAGTCGCTGACTTATACGGCCTAACTCGCGAACGAGCGCGCCAAATTGAAGCCAAAGTCATTCAAAAGCTTCGTGAGTTTCTTAAGCCCTATCTCGGTGAGGAAAAACCTGAGTAAGCCGCATTGGCCTAGAAATTCCTACTTTACAGAGCAGTGTTTCTCGTGTTAGTTCCTGACTGAAATAAATAGTATATAGAATCTCAATAGAATTCAATTTAGGTAAAAAATCATGGCAGGAAAAACAGCAGTTAAAGAAAAAAAAGCCGAAATCATTAAGAAGCACGCTCGTGCAGCAAGCGACACTGGATCAACAGAAATCCAAGTTGCACTCTTGACCAACCACATCAATGAACTGAACGAACACTTCAAGTCTCACCCAAAAGACCACCATTCACGCCGCGGCTTGCTCAAAATGGTAGGCCAACGCCGACGTCTTTTGAACTACATCAAAGGTTCTGATCAGAAGCGATATACGCAATTGATCCAGACTCTAGAACTCAGAAAGTAATTTCTTTTACCCGTTTGGGTGTAGATCATCTGATCATTCAAAGAATCAAAGAACAAGTCTCCCAAAGCATGAATTCTTACTTTGTGCATTGGGAGACTTTTATCTACAGTTACAAACTTGAGTGATAAACAAAGACCACTACCCTTGCGATTGAATAATCCGAGAGAGTCATACAAACTGAGTATTAAAAGTGGTCATCTCAAAGTTGTTCATCAAAAAATGAATACCCCCTTAGGAGGGTCCTATGATTCATCGTGTATCTTGTGAAATGGGTGGCAAAACGCTCACCATTGAAACAGGCAAATTAGCTAAGCAGGCAGACGCTTCTGTTTTTGTCAGCTATGGCGATACTCGCGTTCTCGTCACCGCATGCTCAAGCAGAGAAGTCCGAGAAGGCGCAGATTTTTTCCCTCTCACCGTAGAGTTTTCCGAAAAATTTTATGCCTCAGGAAAAATCCCAGGCAGCTTTCATAAGCGTGAAGGCCGCCCAACCCAGGAAGCCACACTATCGGCTCGAATGATCGATAGACCGATCAGGCCTTTGTTTCCAGAAGGCTACTTCTATGACACACAAGTTGTTGCAACCATCTTGTCCGTAGATCTAGAAGCAGATGTTGATGTTGCAGCTGCCGTTGGAGCTTCCGCAGCACTTCATATTTCAGATATTCCTTTTAATGGCCCTACTGCTGCGTGTCGTGTCGGCAGAATTCAAGGTCAATATGTCATCAACCCAACCTGGTCTCAAATTGATAAGGGTGAGACTGACTTAGAAATCTTGGTTGCAGGAACCAAAAATGCAATCATGATGGTTGAAGGTGGCGCTCGTGAAGTTCCAGAAGAAGAAATTCTGGAAGCTATTCTCCGCGGCCATGCTGAGATTAAAAATGTCATTGGTTGCATTGAAGAGTTAAGAAAGCTTTGCGGAAAGACTAAGCGCGAGTTTTCTCCAGTCAGCATTGCTCAAGACATCAAGACACGGGTAGAAAAACAATCTAAAGAGGCTCTTCAAAAGGCTCTTCGAACCAAGGAAAAACATGCTCGTTATGAGTTCGTTGATCAGGCTAAAAAGGCTGCCATTACAGCTCTAGTACCTGCATCTTTAGCAGAAACTCAGCCTGAAGAAGCAAGTAAGCTTGAGAAAGAAGTCAAATCTGCATTTGATCTTCTTCAGTACAACCTCATGCGTGAAATGATTTTAACAGACGGAATTCGAATTGATGGACGTGACACCCAAACGATCCGTCCGATTTCTGTAGAGGCAGGACTTCTCCCAAGAACTCATGGAAGCTCTCTATTTACTCGTGGAGAAACCCAGGTTCTAGCTGCTGTGACACTAGGCACAACGGATGACGAGCAAATTGTCGATACCATGTTCCAAAACACTATGCGTAAGTTCATGCTGCATTACAATTTTCCTCCTTTCAGCGTAGGTGAAACAGGCAGAATGGGCGGACAAAGCCGTCGTGAAATTGGTCATGGCGCTTTAGCTGAAAGATCTATTAAGGCGATGATGCCTGCTTATGAAAAGTTCCCTTACACGGTGAGAATCGTGTGTGAAACTCTTGAAAGCAATGGCTCCTCCTCCATGGGATCTGTATGTAGCGCCTCCATGGCACTCATGGATGCAGGCGTTCCTTTCAATAAGGCTGTTGCAGGAATTGCAATGGGCTTAATCAAGGAGAATGACCGTATTGCAGTACTTTCAGACATCCTGGGTGATGAAGATCACCTCGGAGACATGGATTTCAAAGTTGCAGGAACTCATGCCGGAGTCACTGGAATCCAGATGGACATTAAGATTGAAGGTGTAGATGAGCAGATCATGAAGAAGGCTCTCGCCCAAGCAAAAGCAGGCCGTCTTCATATCTTAGGAGAAATGTCTCATGCGATTTCAACTCCTCGTACTGAGATGTCTAAGTTTGCTCCTCGCATTACCACGATTTCCGTTCCAGTAGATAAGATCAGAGAAGTAATCGGATCAGGCGGAAAGGTGATCAAGGAAATCATTGCCCAGACCGGCTGTAAGATTGATATCAGTGATGATGGCAAAATTAACATTGCATCCAATGATGGCGTTGCAGCTAAGAAGGCTATCGATATCATCAAGGGTATTGTCGCAGAAGTTGAAGTGGGCAAGATCTATAAGGGTGTTGTGAAAAAGATTGTCGAGTTTGGAGCATTCATTGGAGTTCTTCCAAATCAAGATGGTCTACTTCACATCTCTGAAATTGCACATGAGAGAGTCAACAACGTCCTTGATTACATGAAGGAAGGCGACGAAGTTGAAGTCAAGGTTATTGAAGTAGATAAGGCAGGCAAGGTACGCTTGTCTCGTAAGGCAATCTTACCTATGCCAGAAGGCGGCGCCCCATCTCGCTCCGGAGGAGATGGAAGAGGTGAGCGTTCACACGGAGGTGGCAAAGGCCATCCTCGTGGACCAAAGCCTTCCATGCCCCAATAATTAGAATAAAGTCCAATTGATCATCATTCCCACAGAAGTAGCGGCTAAGCCGAGTCCTTTTGTGGGAATATGTAAATATGGATTAATCATTAAGCCTGGGGTGACATCCCAGCTCACCCCAGGTTCAATATCCATCTCATCATTCTGTAGAAGAAACATTTTTTCCCCATACACATGATTGTTCCTCAACTCATAGAGTAGAGTAAGAGCAACGTGAGGCAAGAGCTGATAGCTAATGTTTGGAGCAAGATAAAGCTCCAGATCATTTCCTTGTCCCATCTCAGACTGAATAACATTATAACGACCAGAGCCATAGAGCCCCAAAGTGAAGCGAGAGCTTTCAATTTCATAGGTCAAAACCTGAACGGTTTGAAGACCCATGACTTGCTGATTCTCTTTTGAGATGCGGCTCACAGGGAGATGTACACGCGCATCAGCATAGAGATTGAAGTTCCGAAAAGAAACAAGAGAGTGATGTGCAACTTTTAAAAAGGGGTCCTCAAGGGAGGTCTCATGCTTAAGAACAGGTTGCCATAGCCAAGAAATAGTAGGTGTCACGCTGATTTCTTCAGACACATCATAAGAGAGACCCACTAGATTTTTGAGCAACAGAGGACGACCCTGATCTTTAAGTGTACGCTCAGGGTCTGGCTGATAACTTGAAGGGTTTTTTACAGAAGGTCCAAAAAGAATTCCAAAATAATTCAGGCTCCACCTACCTAAGAAATCTTGAGCCTCATTCCTCAGTTCCCCTTGATCTGGAACTCCCAAATCACTGATTTCGCTTGAGGGAACTTGCACTCCCCTCTCAGCGCTCTGCTGGGCAAACCCATTACTCCCGCTCAAAAAACAAAAAAAACTGAGCATCCAAATACTCAGATCAACCTTGAATCGAGTCAACATAACCCCCCCGGCATAAGGATCCATCAAGCAATCTGCTTGCCAATGCAGATTCAGGATTCTCTTGACGCGCCTCCAAGGGTTCGATAACCCACTTCTTCCCATGAGTAAGAAATATCAGCCAGGTATATTCATCACGTTTGAAGGCACTGAGGGCTCTGGAAAATCCACCCTGATCAAGCATCTCGCTCGGGCACTAGAAGCTCGAGGCAATCACGTCATCCAAACTAGGGAACCAGGCGGCACCTCTGTTTCTGAAAAAATCAGAGAGATCTTGCTTCATCACCCCATGAACCCATGGACTGAGCTTTTACTCTATGAAGCAGCACGAGCTGAGCACCTAACGCACACTATCCTTCCTGGATTAGAGCAAGGTGCCATTGTCTTATGTGATCGTTTCACAGACTCGAGCCTGGCTTACCAGGGTTATGCTAGGAAACTTCCTTGGGAAAAGATTCAGGCCCTGAATCGGATCGCCACTTTAGGCATAGCGCCTAGCCTCACCATCTTTTTAGACATCGATCCTGAGAAAGGCCTCAGGCGAGCACAAGACGCAAACCGTTTTGAAGCCGAAGGAGTGTATTTTCAAAAGCAAGTTCGTTTAGGATACCTCAAGGCCCGGCGAGAAAACCCTAAAAAGTGGTTCTCCATCCTCGTGGAGGACAAAACTCCAGAACAGTTGACGGAAATTGTGGTAAAAGAGTGTGTTCGTAGATTTAAGAATAAACTATAGGAATTGATAGTGACCAACTTGTCTGCAGATCCGACTCACCTTCAAACTGAGCCTTCCGAGACCGTGATCCAGTACCACAGGGATGCTCTTTTAGGAATGATGCAAGAATGGACATCGTCTCATCGATTTCCCCCTGTACTACTCCTGACCGGGCAACCTGGAATCGGAAAACGAGAAGTGATTCACTTTCTTGCTCGCTGGATTCTGTGTGAAAAAAGAGAGTCATTAACGGCATGTGGTCAGTGCTTTTCATGTGAGCAGTCTAAAAATGGCCACCAGGTCAATGTCATAGAAATCCTCTCTGACTCAGGCGAAGAAGGGGGCTCTCTTAAAATTGAGCAATTTAGAGAACTCAAAGCTTCAATCGGCCTAGGCACTCATGGGGGACAAAACAAGGTTATTCTCATTCCCTATGTAGAGGGATTAACTCCCCAGGCAAGTAACTCTCTTTTAAAGCTTTTAGAAGAACCTCCCGCAGGATGGATTTTTCTTCTCACCACGCATGACACTACTCTGCTTTTACCCACCCTAGTGTCTCGGTGTCAGACCTTCAGACTCAAGCCACTAAAAAATGAAATCTTAACCACTTTATTAGCTCAACATGGAGTTCCTTCTGAGCGCCAATGGATCTGCTCGAAGCTTGCTCAAGGGAGCTTAAAACGGGCTTTAGTATTTGCAGAGGATGAAGTTTGGGAGCAGCGACAGCTATTCATGCAATTCTTACGCGCTCCTCAACGTTACCTCCAGCCGGTTATGGAATGGGGTTCTCAGAACCCTCAGAATTTTGAAACTCTGATCGATCTCCTTGAACACTTCAACTCTGATCTCATTCGATGGAGTGCTTCACATGAGCTCAACCCCCATGAGTTCAATACTGAGGCATGGCTGAATATTGATTTAGCCGAAGCTTTAGATGAGTATGCAAGCTCAATGGTGAAGGTGATGGGGAGTGTGTCCCTAGCCCGTCAGTTTTGGATGAATCAGGCCGAGCGATTAGCTCAGCTACGAATAGAGCTTATGGCTCCACTGAATCGTAAGATTCTCATTCAAGATTTGTTGTTTCCGTGGCTAGAGGTCAAGAACTTATGATTTGCATACGAAACCTAGGCGTTCATTTTGGAAAGCGATGGATCTTTAAAGAGATTAACTTAGATATTCAACCTGGCGAATCCATCGTCTTCATTGGGCCATCAGGCAGCGGTAAAAGCATCCTCCTCAAGACTATTGCAAAACTCATTCAACCCACTCATGGCAGCGTAGAGGTACGATCCAAGAGCATTGGGATGCTCTTTCAAAAGAATGCCCTTTTTGATTCTCTCACCGTAGAAGAGAATCTTTTATTTCCTTTACGAGAGATTAAGAAGGTCACAGGAGAGCATGCTAAAAAACGCGCCGCTCAGTTTCTTTCTCAAGTAGGTTTGAGTGGCTGCGAAGATCTTTATCCTGATGAGATTTCAGGGGGTATGCAAAAGCGCCTAGGGATTGCTCGTGCACTGATTGTTGAGCCCGAGGTGATTCTTTATGACGAGCCAACTGCAGGATTAGACCCGATCACTTCCAAGACCATTGCAGATTTAGTCAGACGCCTGCAGTCTGAGGCTAAAACAACACTTTTGACTGTAACGAACGATATGCAACGGGCCTATCAGATTGGAGATCGGATCTATCTCCTTGCTCAAGAAAAGCTCACGCTAGGGGGAACACCCCAGGAAGTCCAGCAGACCTCTCATGCAGGACTTAAACAGTTTATCTATGGGTTAAAGCTTGGGCCTTTGACATCGGAGTTAGCATGAGCATACGATTTTCTCATGTTTCCAAATCGTTTGGCCAAAAGAAGATTCTCAATAACATCTCATTTGAGGTGAACAAGGGAGAGATTCTTTTCATCTTAGGCAAGAGTGGGATGGGGAAGTCAGTCACTCTAAAACATATTGTAGGGCTTTTAAAACCTGATTCAGGACAGGTATTTGTAGATCATCTAGAGATCACAACACTGAAAGAAAGTGAACTCCCCCAAGCCCGCCAGAAATGCGGGATGGTATTTCAGCACCCTGCCCTTTTAGACTCTCTCAACGTAAGAGAGAACGTTGCTTTTGGTTTAAAAACACCGCAGTTCATTCAGAACTTAGGCAGATCTCTGAGTGAAAAGGAAATTGAAGAGCGTGTGATTGAGAAACTTGAGCTCGTGCATCTCAATGCTAACACTCTAGAGTGCATGCCTGGGGAGCTTTCTTATGGCATGCAAAAACGCGTGTCATTGGCGAGAACACTAGCACCCAATCCCTCTTACTTACTTTTTGATGAACCTACGACGGGTTTAGATCCCATCACTACTCATGCCGTAAATGACTTGATCTTAGATCTTTCAAAAAAACTGCAGGTCACCAGCGTCGTTGTCTCTCACGATATGTCATGTGCATTGAAAATTGCAGAGCGCATTTTAGTCTTAGACCAAGGAGTCATTTTAGCTCATGAAACTGTGCCTAAAATTAAAAAATCAAATGAACCTTTAATTCGTGAGTTTTTAGCTGAGACACTTGCTCTTTTACCGCCTGAGGAACGAGAGAACCTTGGCGTGAGGGCTGCACTATGAGTGGTTTTTTTCATGAGCTTGGCTCAGTGAGTTTATTCTTCTGCCGTGTTACTCAGACTTTATTTACAACTCAGGGGAATCTCAAGCCTATCCTTTCTCAGGTTGCATTTGTCTCCTACAGATCTTTATCTACCGTACTCTTTGCTGGGATTTTTGTAGGGGCAATTCTCGTCTTACAAATCTATCTCATCCTCTCCAAATACGATGCGCAGATCTTTCTAGGAGGCCTAAATACTTCCACAGTAGTGAGAGAAGTCGGGCCTTTGATTATTTCTTTTCTTTTAGCAGGGAAGATTGGTGCATTCACAGCTGCTGAATTAGGCACGATGAGAGTCACAGAACAAATCGATGCTATTGAATGTTTAGGAACTAATCCCATTCAGTACCTAATTGTTCCTCGTTTGTTTGGCATTATTATCTCTAGCCTCATCCTACTGATGATTGGACTTTTAGTCAGCGTGGGCGGGGCCATGTTTGTAGCTTACGTTGCCTGTGAGATTAACCCGATTGAGTTTTCATCCACAATTCCTAAGTTTGTCTCAGCATGGGCAATTTTTGGAGCGATGGTTAAAGCCGTGCTTTATGGAGGAATTGTAGCCACTGTTTCATGCCACCGTGGATTTTCTGCAACCGGAGGTGCGCGTGGAGTGGGTCGTGCCGTCACAATGGCTTCAACTTATACAAACCTTTACATCTTGATTGCTAACTTCATGGCAAGTCACTTCTTGGATATTTTTGGAAGAATGGCTCAAGGGTATTTCGGGATTCAGCTATGAAACAACTGCCCATGTACTTCGAAATTATCAGCTTATTCTTTAAAACTCTTTTTCGGGTATTTAAGCTCGATGTTTGGAGAAAAAATGAAATTCTATCTGCAGTTTACCAGAGTGGTGTAGCCAGTCTTCCCATCGTTACCCTATCTACAGCTTTTGCAGGCATTGTGGTGACTCAGCAGATGGCTTGGCATATGAGCATCGCTCTTTCTGATGTTTCGATGATTCCTGGTTTTACAGGTCAGTTCATTTTTCGAGAATTAGGCATTGCAATTCCCGCACTGCTCCTCGTTTCCAAAGTTGGTGCCTCAATTACGGCTGAAGTGGGCACGATGAAAGTCACTGATCAGATTGATGCACTCAAGCTTTTGCAGATTGATCCAATTGATTATTTAGTTTTTCCTCGTTTTATTGCGAGTATGATCTCTAGTGCCTGCCTCACGCTTTTTTCCGTCTCTACTACTCTGGCATGTTCACTGGGTGTTGCTGTTTTTGGATACAACTTCAACACACTCGAATTTTTAAACGCCTTACGGCATTTCATTGGACCCATGGATGTGGTCTGTGCGCTAGTGAAGGGAATCACCTTTGGATCTCTAATTCCAATTATTTCATGCGCCTATGGATTTAAGTGCAGAGGTGGAGCAGAAGGTGTAGGAAGCGCAACAACGAACTCAGTTGTCACCTCAACAATTGCCATCATTATTCTCGACTTTTTATTGACCTATTTATTTACGTGGATTCTCTAGGAAAGGAAGTATTGCAAAATGAAACTCTCTCAAGAAGCAAAAGTTGGAGCCCTTATTTTTGGAACGGCAATCCTAGCACTCCTCTTTGCATGGATCATTGGAGTACAGAGTCCCTTTCAACAGTACACACATCTTTATGTAACCTATAATTTTGCTGGTGGAATTGAGGTTGGGTCTCCGGTAAGAGTTTCTGGCATTAAGGTAGGAAAGGTTGAGAAAATTGAGTTTTTCTCAGCCGTTGACCCAAAGAAACTGAAAGAATCCACGAGTGCTGATCTGACTCAAGACGGAATGTCTATTGTGCCACTGAAGCTAAAAATCTCAGTCAGAAAAGATGCAGCCGTGGGTGTAAGAAAAGACAGTCAATTCTTCATCAACTTAGCAGGCATTATTGGAGAACGCTACATTGAAATTACCCCTGGTCATATTCAATCTCCTCAGGTCCAGGCTGGAGATCTCGTAGTTGGAATTGATCCTCCCCGCATTGATCAGCTCATTTCTCAAAGCTTTGACTTGGCAGGTAAGATTAAAGATATTGTTGAAGAAAACAAGGGTGATATCACTCGATCCATTGAGCTTTTATACAAGCTCAGTGCAAATCTGAATAAAACTTTATCTTGGGTGGATAAGAGTGCTATTTTTAAAACTGACCTTTCTAAACTAGTCGATAATCTCATTGCAATCACTACTGACATGAGAAAAGTCACTGACAAGGTTCATACTCCTGAGGGCGAGAGAACCTTAAAACTTCTCTATCAGCTTTTGTGGAGACTTGAGCCTATTGATTCAAATGCAATTCGTACCTTCTTTCAAAAAGAGGGAGTGAAAGTGCAAATGTTTTAAAAATCTATTTGAGTAAGAATAAATAAACAAAATAGAATTGCGAATGAATTGATCAGCCATTTCAGATATCAACTCACTCATTGGACTTGGTACTTGAGATCCTCTCTATCACTCCCTAGGTTCACATTATTATTGACTTAAACCTGATCAATTCAATCTAATCGGACTTGTAAGATGCATCAGTTAATATTTTTAGAATATTGACATTAGTCATAAATACGTTTAGTAAGCCATCGAAAGATGATTCTTCAACTTACGGGGTCATCATTTATCAAGGGGGCTTACTCAAATGAGATTATTCAAAAATTACCGCCGATTAATAGCGGCATCAGTACTCATTACTGTGACACAAACAGGCTGTCTTTGTGGAATTGCTTTCTGGCCTTTATGGATTGCAGGCTCTGCAATTGGAGTCACTGGGGCTGCCATAGTAGGGGGTGGAATTGCACACAATCATGATCGTTTGATAGCACTGGGAATTGAGCTGGGTCTTTATGGAGCTATCTTGGGAGAGGAAAATCCCGCTCACGCAGAAGCATTCAATGAGGTTCCTCGAGATGCAAAGTTGGCCCAAAAAATCTCAGTCAGCTTAGATGATATCTCTGATTATAACGACAACCTCAATAGAATCCAAGTTCTGGGCAAGCAGTTAGTGGAAGATTTGAAGCCACTGATTAAGAGAATTAAAAACAATGAAATCACTCCTGCTATGCTCACCTCAGACCCTCAGATCAATCAGGTTGCACACCGATACGGATTTGGAAGTGCTGCGGAATTTATGAGGACAAAGAACTCTGCCACTCTTCCTAAGGCTTACGTTGAGTCGTTTGCTCAAGCAACGGACTTGAGTATTCCTCAAGCCAAGATCTTCTTATATCATTCGTTTGGGATCAAAACTGAGTAGCACTCTCATTTGAGAAATTGAGCTCCTCGTTCTCGTGTGGGAGGATGGGTGGCTCAGTTTCTCAGATTTTTCTGCAGCCTTCAATCCATCTCTAAACCAATATTTTATCTTTCTTTCACTAAAGGTAGTCTGCATGAGATTACGATTTCAGCATCGAGTCATCAACGTTTTAGTCTTTAGCTTAATCTCATTTTTTATACAGACGACATCCTGCTTGGCTATGGGTGGAACTCTAAGAAGATTTGATCCGATTGATCTTAAGTCGAATTGGAGGGTGAATAACCCAAAAATTGTAGTCGCTTATGGTTTATTTGAACCGGCATTAATGAGTCACTACAACCGCTTTTTTAGAGAGTCTTTTGAGCCTGAAATCAATAAAATCAACCCTGCGATTAAGGTTGAAATCATTCCAGAAGTTCTTCGCACAACTAGAGGGCCTGTTGGAGCAACAGGGGCTGAAGTAGTCCAAGCTCTCCAAGATCCAGACACTGTTGGATTGATTTTTATTGCCCACACATTCAAAACACAGAATGCAGAGGCCTCAATCTCTCTGAGTGGAGATGGACATCCTCTTCCTGTATCTATCCTCTCTGCGGCAACTCCTGGTTTAAGATTTGTTGCAATACTGGGCTGTAATGGGCCTGGCATTTTGACTGAGTATGAGATCAAGTATGCCTACGATCAGCTTCCAGGCCACCAAGCTTTTTATTATAATCAGGATAAGCTGCTTTCAGCCAACTTTCTGGGTGTAGATAACCTTAAAAAAGTACTAAAAAAAATTGCTTCAGAACTCAACCATCTTGAAATGATGGACCTCTTGCGTGGAGATGCCCCTCCTGCCCAGCCCGCAGGAAAGCTCACCATTCGAGTTAAAGATGTTTACGCTCAACTAGAGCCTCGCTATATCTATGTGAATGGAAAAATAGTAGGAATGCTAGGCTCAAATGCCGAAAACTCAAACCATGGACTGGAGTATGAGGAATTGAGCTACGACATTCCTCATACAGCGTTAAGAAAAAGGGACTCAAGATGTGACAAAGTCAAGATTGCAGCAGCGGAACTTTCTCCAAGCGCTCCGGCAGATAATTATCTCATTGAATCGATTAAAATACACTGGAATGACACACAGCATTTAAGTAGTAAGACCTATAACCCTCCTCTTCACCTTGGACTTCCTGAAAACCGAGAGTTTCATCCAGACCATGGGATCACACTCGAAGGGACTCTGGAGGAGAGACGGGAGCAGTACTTGAGGTATATCCGACAATCCTGGATTGCTGCAGAGTGGCTAGACCGCGACCCAAAAATTTGGAATACTTCCCCTTGGAAAGCACGCTTTTTTATCGACTGCATTTAAAAGGGGTATGCCATTGAAGACTCTCTCAACCGATCTCACCGTTATCATTCCCATTAAACCCAGTGATGTTTCCTGGATTAAATTATTGCCCGATCTATCCCTGCTTTCTCCTGGCTCTGAAATTATCCTCGTTGCCAATGCCACTGCCCCAGATCTTTTTGATAAGCAGATCTATAAAACCGGGATTCAGGGTCACACTCAGTGGATTCAATCCTCAGGTTCGCTACCCACTCAACTGAATGCAGCGGCTCAGGCCAGTACTAAATCTCATCTCTGGTTTCTCCTCCCTAATACTCGGGTGAGCTCCTCTGCTCTGGGTGCTCTTGAAAAAGCTATTCAGGCTCGATCCTCTGCAGTTCATTTTTTTGATATTCACTATTTGCACGACGGTCCAAATACAATGCAAATCAATTCCTTGGGGCATTGGATCAGAGGTCATGTTTTTAGACTTCCCACTCTAAAAAATGGCTTAGTCATACCTAAAGAGGCTTTTCAAAGGCTTGGAGGATTTCGTGAGGACCTTAGCGAGGGTAGTGAGCAACATTTTGTGATGAAGGCCAAGGCTCAAGGATATAGTCTTCATTTTGCTCAGGAATCTCTACAAGCAAGCTCTAAACTCCATCAACTTGAAGGGTGGGGAAAAACTACAACACAGGGGTTCTTCAAGATAAACCAGCAAACACTCCCAGCTGTTTGGACTTACATCAAAGCTAAGGTCCGAAAAAATTGACCTTGGTAAAGTAGCTCATGATCAAGAGCTGAAACTCGAATTAGACTTAAACTCTGCACTACCTCAAGGCAAGGAAACTACTGACAAAGAGAACTCATCCTCTGTCAGTTTTTTGTGCTCTTCGATTCGAGTGAGCCTGTATTTTTAAGGGCAAAAGTCCATATTATCACCATAAGAATAATACTAAGTGCCCTTACAGGTAACCCCTCTAAGAAAGGAAGGGGAAAGCGATCGAGAAAAATTAATCCAGAAATTCCAGTAAAAGCCCCAATCAATAAGGGTAGGCCCTTCTTAATATCCCTCTGAACAACTCGCTCAACAACTCTCTCCACAACAAAAACAACAAAAGGATACGCCCAAATAAACCCATATGAAAACTGCAAAGGAAATATTGCTGCAGCTAGAGCTAACCCAAGACAAAAACGCTCAGAGTCTGCTGCCTTACGAGGTAGAAACCATGTCATCCATGGAAAAATGATCAGTAATGAAATCAGAAATCCAATCACTCGAGCATGCTTCAAGTGAGAGATCTGAAAAACTTTAACCCAAAGAGTTGGTAAACCATAATCTGCTCCTGAAACCCCAAAATCACTCAATGAACCAGTGGTTGATATAAAAGCATGAAACAGGCTATGTAAACTTCCATTATAACCAGGCAAAGCAGCTTCTGTGGATAGAAGTATGAAAATGCTAATCAAAGTCAGCGCTTTTTTATTCCACATCCTCCGGCCTAAAGGTATTGCAGCCACTAAGTAAAAAATCTTTGCGCTGAGAGAAATGAAAATAGTAAACCGAGCCAAGCCCTTCTTTTTTTCAAGCTCTGAATACCCCCAAAGCGCCAAGGCTATGAGAACAGGAGTCACCTGCCCCGACACTATATTATTCATCCAAGTTCCCCAAAAAACTAGGAATACTAGAATACCTAAATAGGGTCTTTGAGATCCCTTTACACTCCAATGACAAGTCCAAAACATACAGCACAAAGAAAAGAGCCGCCATACCACTTCAGCCACTTCAATAGGGAGTAAAGCGAAGGGTATAAATAAAGCAGCAATCCAAGTAGGGTATTTAAAACAACTATAGCCATCTCGAGCGAAATCATAGAGGGGCTGCCCACTTAAGAGATGTCGACCTGCATTCCAAAACACCAAAAAATCGTCCTTTTTACTAAGGAAACTGTTGATAGAGAAAATAATGATAAAAATTCCCAAGACAACTTGAGAAAAACGAAGCAAAAAAACTTCACTTCGGCTTAAACTATCTTTAGGATTTGAGAATAAGCTCATAATCAGCTCTTTCGAATCTATTCATCTACGATACTAAAGGCGATGCATCCAAGATGATCTACTTTCAAGCTCTAATTTTAGCCTTTGAAGCTCCTGCTGAGCATCCTCTTGACTAAGTCTTTTTTCCTGTGCCCAAACCCGTACCAAAGCTTCAGCCCAAGGTAATCCATGATCTGCTCTTGCAGCGTAGAGAGGAAGTCTTCTCAAATAAAAATCTTCAAGATGGATCACCATTTCATTTTGAATCGCGTATCGCAGCTGAGCTTGAAGCAACGGGAATCCTTCAGGGTCTGCCTCAGAAGTCGGCGATTTCTCATGGAGATTCCAAATCTCCCAAGCTCCTTGTCCATACCTCTCGAGTAATTCTCTAGGTAATTCTACGGAATGCTGAGTTTGTGCCTTCATAAGACAAGCATGCATCGCCTCATGGGTTGCTCCCGGATTAACCGGAGATCGAGTCTCAGGTTGAGTCAGGTTTTGGGGGAACTTCACTGAGGCATCTCGCTCAGATTCAGCTTTCCAGTGCTTGAGAGTAAACTCTACAATTTCCTCTCCCATCTTTCGATGAGTCGTGTATTTTCCTCCAGCAACAACGACAGAACCTCCTGGTCCCTGATCAATAAAGTGCTCTCTGCTCACCTTCTGAAGGTGATGACCATCAGATGCACTCTTCTGATCCTGCGCTTCGCTCCCCATTAAACTCACCCCTTCGCCAACGAGTGGTCTAACGCCAACATAGGCGCTTAGGATATCCGAAGTGGTGAGCTTAAGATCCGGAAAATAACGATTGAGAAGCTCCATTAAGTATTGAACATCATCTGCAGTAATTTCTGCCTTCTCAGGGTCCTTGGGTGTGGGGCCATCTGTTGTACCTACAATCACCACACCGCTTCCAAAATCAGGTCTTGGAATCACAAAGGAGATGCGCCCGTCTTGAGGATGACTCATCACCATGGCACCAGGGATAGGGATTCTTTTCAGATCAAAAATCAGATGAACTCCCTTGCTAGGATTCAGCCAGTCCTTCCACTTCTGAGAGCACTTCTGACCCATCCAATCCGTCCAAGGGCCTGTACAAAA
>Ga0255088_1000145_pt1 | contig 39065 bp, 32 predicted proteins | sample Colum_Miss_RepB__2_FD_188587 | JGI IMG/M metagenome (GOLD analysis project Ga0255088, IMG submission 188587) | Freshwater microbial communities from Columbia River, Oregon, United States - Colum_Miss_RepB_8d | ecosystem: Environmental > Aquatic > Freshwater > River | place: USA: Oregon...
TTTAAGCCAACGATTTCCTTCAGGGCTGCATCTATTTTGGGGAGGATATCATGCTTAAATCCTGATGCTTCAAAATCGCTTTGTCTTCCTAGGTAGGTGAGATAAAACTGATCTTCAACCTTTTGTAACTTGACCATGTCTCCTGTATAAAGCCACTGACCACGAATGGCCTGCTTTGTCTCTTTCTCGAGGTTTTCGTATTTTTTCATCATCACAGCGCCAGAGATAGCCAAAGCACCTTGAAGAATAGTTTTACCTTCCAGTTCATCGCCATTCTTATCAATGACTTTGTACTTTACTCCAGGTAGTGCCTTCCCTACAAAGCCATGAGTGATTTCTAGCCCTTTAGGGAGTTTTTCCTCAGGCTCCAAGTACTCTTCCATGGCAAGTGTCCAGAATGATTCGGAGAGTCCATAGACCTGGCTGACACTGATCTGAAGAAGTTCGAAGGTTTTTCTCAAGTCAGGGGAGATGAATCCTAAGCCTACTGTGATTCCTTTGAGAGAGGGAATGAGTAGCTTGAGTTGGTTTTGAAGGATGAGGAGTTTTAGAAAAAAACTGGGAATCCCAATGATTCGAGTTACTCGTGAGGTGATGAGAAAGTTCAGAAACTCCTGATCTTTAAGTCCATGATCAATAACGGATGTGATGCCTGAGGTCAGGGGAAGCAAGAAGGCGTGAATCAAGGCGAAGGGATGAGACCAATTTAAGACGCTAAAAACGCGATCCTCACCCTTGAATCGGTAGTGCCCACGAATGAGCTGACAGGAGGCCAAGACTTCTTGATGAGAAAAGGCGATGTACTTGTGTGGTCCTGTAAGGCCTCCTGTTCTCACAAGTACAATTGGGTCCGTATCTTTTGGGCTTTGATCTGCATCAGGAGTGAAGGTTGTGGAGTACTCTCCTCCCTGTTTCTTTTCAATCTCAATGATCGTGAGTGAGAGTCTGAAATCCCTAATGAGGCTTTCAGCCTTTTGCATGAGGTCTGAGGATACAGCAAGGTGAGTGACTTCGGTGGCCTTAATCCATTCTAAGATCTGCTCAGGAGAGAGTGTTGGGTCTATGAAGGTACTGATGCATCGAATATTGGTGAACGCTACAAAAGATGCTGCCATGGCAGGGCAGTTACTTGAAAAAAAAGCGATTCGTGCTTGGTGACCAATCTCCCGTTTGTAGAGGTAACTCAGGCGTGAGGCGAGAGTTAAAAAGTTCTGGTAGGAGGTTTCCTTATCCAGAAATCGAAAAACAGGGTGGTTGAGTTTCTTTCCAGCATTTACATAGAGTTGATCGAAGATTAGCATTCCTTAAAGATTATAATGGATTTTGCCCCACTTAAAAAATCTAAAAAGAATACTTTATTTCAGAATTTTTGTGAAAAACTGATGGATGGCTTCCTGGGTTAGTGTGGCTAAGAATTGCATTTTAGGCGGGAGGTGGATTCCTCCAGTTTTTGCCTCTCCTGTGATACTCTTTTGGGCTTGAGCCTGAGCCTTAAGGGAAAGATCAGAATCTAGCTGAGTCCACTCCAACTCAAGTCTTACTTGACCTGTCAATTCCTTGACCTTGTAGAGTCGCTCAGTTTTGCCATCCGTTCCTAAATCCTGAGCAAGTTGAGAGTCAATCACCTGTTCTCGAGAATAGCCCTGATGGGTTTCTGCGCTAAATTCTAGTACACGAGCATGAAGAGCAATGTCCGCTCCTGCCCGCCGTGCTAATCCACGCCAATCCATAGGGTCTTGGGTGGGGTCTTCCTTCGCTTTTTCTAATTCCTGCTTTGAAATGAGAATGAATGAGCCATTTTGAATCAACTCATTGACCAAGCTCACTTCAATTATTTTTTTTGCAGTAGGTTCAGCTTCGATGGAAACTAAAGCCACTTTTTTACCTTCAATGTCTTTGAAGGTCAGTTCAGCTTTTTTCTTTGGACTTGAGCACGCTACAAGCCCAAAGAAAATCCCTGTTAGAACAGCGAAGCTGATTCTTCTCATGAATGAGCAGCACCTGCATGGATGAGAATTTTTACATCCATTCTGAAGATGACTTCTAACTTGTTAGGATAAATGAGTTTACCTACGATCCCATCACCAAATGTTGGGTGATGTAAACGGTCCCCAAGAGCAAATTGACCTTTGGTGCTGTAAGGTTTTACAGGAACATCTTTGTGAGCAGCCATGAGCTTTTCCCATTCTACTTCAATGGCGTGGTTGCCTTCTGTTTCACTTTGAGTAGATTTAGATGCGCGAGTTTTGGTCGGCTTAGCTGCTCCTGGTTCAGTCGCACCCTTAGGAGCGCGATAAGCATGCTCTTTTTTGCAGGTGAGGCATTGTACCTTAGCAATACGATCGCCTTTCATCGCAACAACAACGTGATTAAGATCCATCTTACAGCTAGTACAAAAAGATATCGTTTCAGACGCAACTGAGACAGCGCGAGCCATGTATAATTCTCCTTAAAAAAATAGTGCCTTTTGTGGTTATAGTGTACTTCGATGGAAAATCAAGCTTCGAAACCACACTCTGAACACCGTTTAGCCCTTCTTGAACAAGCACGCCAAGCAAAGACTTCACCTGGGGTTTATCTCATGAAAGAGTCCTCAGGTCAGGTCCTTTACGTCGGCAAAGCAAAAAACTTGAAAAACCGTTTGGTGACCTACTTTCAATCACCGGTGCACGATATTCCTCGTATCGAAATGCTTGTTTCTCGGGTGAATCACTTTGATCTTATTCTAACAGAAACAGAAGCGGAAGCCCTGATTTTAGAATCTACATTAATTAAAAAGTATAAACCTAAATTTAATGTTCGTTTAAAAGACGATAAGGCCTATCCTTATTTAAAAATCCAAATTCAGGAGGAGTTTCCTAGGCTCGAATGGACAAGGCGCGTGGTTCAAGACGGGGCTCGTTACTTTGGTCCCTTTCCTTCCTCCTGGATTGCTCGAGAAGTGATGCAGCTTTTGACTCAAACTTTTAAGCTAAGAGATTGTTCTGACAATACTTTTAGTCACAGGAGTCGGCCTTGTATTCTCTTTCAGATGGGGAAGTGTTCAGCTCCCTGCGTTAAGCTCATCGAGCCTCAGTCCTACCAAGATGCTATTGAATCGGTGATTCAAGTTCTGGATGGTAAATCAGAAGCTTTGCTGAACGGTTTGAAAACAGAAATGGCCCAGGCAGCAGAGCATGAAGAGTTTGAGGCCGCTGCTCGCTTTCGAGATCAAATTCAAAATCTTGAGTTGATCACTCAAACTCAAGGGGTGCTTGAAGCAGGTTCAGTGAGAAGTCGAGATGTGATGGGAATTTCACAAAAAGGCTCCGATGCTCATGGTACTCTTTTAAGGATTCGTGGCGGAAAGCTCATCTCAGTACAGCATTATCATTTACAAAATGGGGATGCCTCAGTTTCTTTGCCTGAGCTTCTTTTTGATTTTATCTCTCAATACTATTTAGAGCTGAAGGCCTCTCTCAACTCAGGTGAGGGATCAACCGTGACTATGCCCTCTGAGCTTCTTGTTCCAGAGGTTCCTCAAGATCTCGAGTTGTTAGAAAGAGTGATTGAACTGAAAATACTTTTACCTGAGACCTCTGTGGATCAACAGTTGATTCAGGTGGCTCGCGTGAATGCTGAGTATGCTCTGGAGCAAAACTCAAAAAGACAATCAGGTCATAGTGTTCAGGCTTTGGAGGAGATACAGGAAAAGTTACATCTCCTTCATCTCCCTAAAAGAATCGAGTGCTATGATATTTCAAATACCCAAGGAGATGAAGCTGTTGCTTCAAGAGTCGTGTTCATCGAAGGTGCCCCTGATAAGAATCTCTATCGAAGGTACAAGATTAAAACGATTCAGGGGGCAAATGATTTTGCCATGATGAGAGAGGTCTTGCAGCGACGTTTCTCCAAAAAAGAGGAAGACCTTCCAGATCTCATTGTAGTAGATGGAGGAAAGGGCCAGCTCTCCCAGGCCGTTGCTATTTTAGATGAGTGCTGTGTTCAGGGTGTTGGAGTTGTAGGTCTTGCCAAAGCCCGCGTAGAGAAGGATTTTAAGGGAAAAGAAGTGAAGTCCTCATCAGAAAGGATCTTCATTCCAAATCGAAAAAATCCTGTGCACCTCGACCCTCACACAGAATCCTATAAGCTTCTCACTCATATTCGTGATGAAGCACATCGCTTCGCGATTACTTATCATCGACTTTTAAGGTCCAAAAAGAGCTTGAAAACAGAAATTGACTAATCGACGCTTAAAAAGTTTGAAGCTCCAAGTACTGGGCGTTTCGCTTCTTTTTAATTTTGGATGTGACTTGGCTTGAGTGTATCTTGAGAATGGGCCTGAGTTACTCTGATGAAGAGAAGAGTTGAGAAGAGTAGGGAGGTGGAATCAACCCTCTCCCTACTTTGATCGTTTTATTTTGTTAACGCTTTTCCTCTACCTCGAGTTTAGCTCTTGGGCAAGAATGCTTTTAAAAGCTCAATAGGGAGAGGAATAATCGTGTTTGTTGAGTTTTCACTTGAGATTTCACGAATCGTTTGAAGATATCTGAGTTGTAGTGAGATTGGACTCTTATCCATCACCATAGCTGCTTCAGCAAGCTTTTGAGAGGCCTGGAGTTCTCCTTCTGCAGAAATAATCTTTGCTCTTCTTTCTCTTTCTGCTTCAGCTTGTTTTGCCATAGCACGTTGCATTTCTGCAGGGAGGTCAATCTGCTTAACTTCTACGTGAGTGACCTTCACGCCCCAAGGCTCAGTCTGTGTATCTAAGATCGTTTGTAGCCTGTGATTGATAGATTCTCGTGAGGCGAGAAGTTCATCCAATTCCACTTGTCCAAGCACCGATCTGAGGGTGGTTTGAGCAAGCTCTGATGTTGCCATGAGGTAGTTCTCGACTTCAATCACAGCACGACTGGGCTCAACCACTCTGAAGTACACTACGGCGTTCACCTTAATCGTGACGTTATCTCGGCTGATCACATCTTGAGGTGGGACGTTTAAGGTCACCGTTCTTAAATCCACTCGAACCATCTGATCAATCCAGGGTATGAGTATAATTAGACCGGGGCCTTTTGCATCACTGATTCTACCGAGTCTAAAAATCACCCCTCGTTCATATTCATTGAGGACTTTTACGCTGAGGTATAAAAAGATAGCGCATAAAAAAAGTGGGACACCTAAAATAGACCAACTCATTTCACTCATCATGAGTTTTAAGCTATCTCTAGATCATCGTGAGATCAATCTTCTTTTTTTAAATCTTAAGGATGGGAGAATTGAGGAAGCATTTCCTTTTTTTGAGTTTTTGAGTGTATCCAGATCCTCTAGTCGCTCTATTTATTTTCTTGAGGGGAGAGTGAGTCCTAATTCCTTTGCAACTTCTTGCAGGTCCCACCAAGCTTCCTTTTTGGATGCAGGATTTTTTAAGAGATAAGCAGGGTGATAAGTCGGCATGAGCTTGATCCCTGAAAATAAGTGAAATCGACCTCGAAGTTGAGTGATTTTTTCTTCAGTCTGCAAAAGGGTCTGAGCAGCGAACATGCCTAGAGCGACAATGACTTGAGGTTGAATCAACTCAAGCTGTTTGTAGAGAAATGGAGAGCACGCAGTAATTTCATCCGTCTCAGGGTTTCTGTTTCCTAGGGGTCGACACTTCACTATATTGAGGATGTAGACTTCGTTTTTGCTTAAACCTAAGGCTGCAATCATTCGATCCAAAAGCTGACCTGCTTTTCCAACAAATGGCCTGCCTTGAAGGTCTTCTTGTTCTCCCGGGCCTTCACCCACAAAAACGAGCCTTGCGCGGGGGTTGCCTTCACCAAAAACAATATGAGTTCGTCCACAAGAGAGTTTGCATCGCTGACAGTTTTGGAGTTCACTTTGAAGTTGAATCAGAGACTCCTCTTGGGATTGAGGGATCGTCGAAGGAGCTACGCTCAGGATTTGCTCAGAGGAGAGGTTTTGAGTCAGGCCGCTATCAGGATTTATAGTCAGTGTTTGACTTGAAAGGTGAAGCTCATGATGAGTTGAAGGAGAAGGGATCTCTGAAGTCCAAGTCTCTTCAGTAGTAGCAGAGGGCGCGAGGCGATGAGCCATGACCCAAGCTCCTTGAGGGAGAAATCCTTTCCAGCTTTCAAGTCGTGAAATTTTTGACATGCCCTCACTATTGACGATGATGGCAGCTTTTTCAAGGGTTCAATCAAGAGTTCTTTTAAGATTAAGTTTTTATTCGATTTTTTTCAGACTCTACTGAAGGCGATGGACCATTCTCTTAGCTTTTACTCCGCACTCAGGACAGCTTGCAACCTCTTGCGTCAAGTTTTTGCTAAAGTCTGTCAGGTGAGTAAAATGAAGGTTGGCACCGCACAATGCACAGTGAGTGTATCGATTCACTAATTCACTGGCAGTGCCAAAAAAAGGATGAGTGGATGTTTCATTTTCATCTAATTCATTTCTCTCGTCCATTTTCTTTCCCTCCATTGATCCTGACTTCGTATTGTGGGCCTGTGTGGTTGTGGCCATAAGCAGTTCAGATTTCTTTCTCAAGCTGCTCACATAAGACCTTTCGGAGGGTGTTGAGTGTTTCTCAATAGGAAAAATTTCCCCTTTTATGACATGATCAAAGAGATGCCATTTCTACCCATCTTATTGAGTCTATTATGCTTCATGTTTTCTCTTCAGGTCCTTGCAGATCACGCTCCAACTTCGGGTTTGACTCAAACAGATCATCAGGCTGATCCTCCGCCTGCTCTTCGAGTGAGAGTTTTGAAGAAGGTGCATGAGCTTGAAATTTCTGGAGAAAATATTCGTGCCAGTGATGCTCATCAGCACATGATTTATCCGGTGGGACAAAAATCAAACTGGGAGATTGTTTGCCAAGGGGGGAGAATCTCAGTCAAATCAAAGGCCTTGTCACCGACAAAGGCAATCTCATGGGCTAGTCGCTCTGCAGTGAGTTTCGAGAGTCCAGGTCATGTACTGCGTTTAGGAAAAAATGTGTATCGCAACGTGCTTAGAGTGAGTCTTGTGGATTCAGAGTCGTGCGATGTTGTGAATGATGTGGATCTAGAAAAGTATTTAGATGGATTGGTAAATTCAGAATTTTCCTCAAAATGGAATGAAGAAGCTATTGCTGCGCAAGTGATTGCCGCTCGAACCTATGCATATCATCAATACTTAGAGGTGAGGCGAGTGAGGCGAAAGCAACACTTTGATGTGGATTCCACTACAAAAGATCAGGTTTACGAGGGGGTGAGAAAGGAAAGCTCTAGAGCTTCTCGCATTGCAGAGCGTACGCGAGGTATTGTTTTAACGACCTATCTTGCACAAAAACAAAAGTGGGAACCTGTGAAGGCCTTTTATCATTCTGCTTGTGGTGGGTTAACGGAGCTTCCTGAGAAGGTGTGGAAGAGAAAGTTTGCTGGCTTTAAGAGTCAAATTCGCTGCTCATTCTGTAAGGACTCTCCCGTTTATCAATGGTCGCTTCGTCTCTCCTCAGACGAGATCACTCAAAGTATTTTGAGTCATGTTAGTGAGAAGGAGTTGAGAAAGTGGCGACTTCATGAGCTGAAGAACTTAAATCAACCTAAGTTACTCTCCATTGAAACTGAATTAGACTCTGAGCACACGCGCGTGCTTAAGATTGATCTGGCTTGGGAGAGAGAAGGACATCCCTATGTCGCGTCTTTATCTGGGGCACGATTTAGGGATTGGATTGGAACGACTCGTTTGAAAAGTACTTGGTTTAAGGTAGATAAAAAAAACTTAAATGCTAGAGATTACTGGGTATTTCATGGCTTCGGGAATGGGCATGGTGTGGGAATGTGCCAATGGGGTGCTAAGCGCATGGGAGAGCAAGGTTTTAGTTACGCCTCTATCTTGCAGCATTATTATCCAGGAGCGATGTTAAAAAAAATTTGGTAAGGAGCTCTGCATGGATACTCCCCAGTCTCTCACCGATTTAGCCTCCTATCATTTTGATTTACCCGAGTCTTTGATTGCTCAGGATCCTGTTTTTCCAAGAGATGCCTCAAGGCTTTTTGTATTGCATCGAAAAGAACAGCGTTGGGAACATCGTAGGTTCACTGATTTGCCTTCTTATCTTGATTCTCATGATAGGGTAGTGGCCAATAATACCCGTGTTTTAAAAGCCAGACTTTTGGGGAACCGCATTCGAGAGGAAAAAGGACAGAGAGTTGTTGGGGGGCGGGTCGAGTTTGTGATGCTTGAGGAGCTTTCGCCTCGAGTTTGGGAGGGGCTTTTTCATGCGAGTGCCAAGTATGTAGCAGGTTTGAAGTTTCAAATTCCTACTCCCGATGGACATGGACTTCATGGGTGCATTGTCCGGGGTTCTGCTGAGTCGCCTTCTGGAAATGTTATTGTAGAGTTTGATCGAGATCCCATTGAGAGTGGAGCTGGAGAGCTTCCCTTGCCTCATTATATTTCTCGTTCTGCTTTATCAGATGATGAATTGAAATATCAGACCGTATTTTCAAAAAAATTAGGCTCTGCAGCAGCTCCTACTGCAGGCTTGCATTTTACTCCTGAGGTCATTGAAGCGATCAAAAACAAGGGAGTCCCCTGGAATGAAATTACCCTGCACGTGGGGTTGGGTACGTTTCGACCAGTGAAGGAAGCTGATATTAGAAAACACATCATGCATGAGGAGCGATATGAGATCCCTACTCCTGTTGCTCAAGATGTGACGCGTTGGAAAAAAGAAGGTGGGCGAGTTTTAGCTATTGGTACAACCTCGGTTCGAACCCTAGAAAGTGCATGGAATCAAGAGCGAGAAGAGTTGAGAGCAGGCAGCTCAAGGACCTCAATTTTTATTTATCCAGGACATCATCAGTTCCGAGTCGTTGATCGCCTTTTGACCAATTTTCATTTGCCCTGTTCCACTCTCCTGATGTTGGTGTCTGCGTTTGCAGGAAAAGACTTTGTGCTTGCAGCCTATCAGGAGGCAGTTCGTGAGAAGTATCGTTTCTTCAGTTATGGCGATGCGATGTTGATTCTTTAGGTTATGAGTCTACCCGATCACAAAGTTCTGGAGAAATCATTCCGTTTCTTTTGTTGAGAGCTTCAAGGCACGTTCATCGTGTGGGAGCTTGAAGTATGAAGTGTTGGCTACTTTTGGTTCTGGTTCTACTGAATTTTTCATCGACTACTTGGGCAGGTATTACTCTAGGAGGGTATGAGGGATCTGATCTTCGAGGGGATCCTTGTCGAATTACACTCGAACCTATTGTAGAGATTCAATACCCTGGCATGGACTCCAAGAGTGTGTCCCGCTTAAGCGATTCGGAAACACGATTTACCCTTAAATTTCCTCAAGCAGGAGACTCGGGAATTCAAATGAGTTCGACTTTTATTGCGGATCGAGGGCTTCTGACGGACACCTGGGAGAATGTCACAGTTTATCGTTCTGCGGCTAAAAAAGCGGTTCGAATGGGGAGCGTTCATCTACAGGTGGATCGTGACTCCGGTTTGTCTACTTATTTTCAGTATCAAATCATCTCCAAAGAATCTCAAGAAAGGGGCGAATGTATGCGCTTCAGAAGAGTGGAGGAGGCTAAGCTGAAAGATGTAGTAGAGGATCAGTTTCCTGCCTTGGAATTGCCAGTCCTCACGCTCAGTGCAGATGAACTTTATCAGGTGTAAGGCGTTGGTTCCGTTTGTTCACTCTCTTAGAGTAAAATGGAGTAAAAACTTTTTTTGTTGAGTCTAGTGGGAATGGGTCTTCCCTTCGAAGTCATATTCTCTTGGGTCTCCGTTAGTAGAGAAGTCTGAAAAGCTTAAATATTGACTAAAATAGTTATATATTTAGGATTTGGGGAGAATAGAGTCCTAAAAATGGGTTTCATTTTAGAGTGGATGCGCAAGAGTGGAGGGTTTCATCCCTGTTTTGTGGTATAGGATGGGCCTATGATCCAAAAAACGATGGTTGTCGGCCCATTTCAATGCAACTGCCGTCTCTTCGTCTGTCCCCATTCCGGGGAAGCACTCTTGGTTGATCCAGGAGATGAATCGGAGAAGATTTTAAAGCAGCTCCAAGGCACCTCACTCGTGGATGGTCAGAAGATCACAGTGAAATATCTTCTACATACGCATGGGCATTTAGATCATATTGGGGCTACTCGCCAGGTGAAACAAGCTCTTGCTGGATCACAGATTTCTGACTCTCTCCAAACGTCCGCCAATCAAGCACCGCAAATTGCCCTTCATCGTGGCGATGAGATGCTTTATCAAGCCTTAAAAATGCAAGGCGGTCTTTTTGGGTTTAACTATGAAGATCCTTTGCCTATTGATCATTACCTTGAAGACGGTGAGATTCTTCACGTAGGCAGTCTGAAGTTTTCAATTCTCCATACACCAGGTCATAGTCCAGGTAGTGTTTGTATTCGTTTACACGAAGACCAAGCCCTCGGAGCGCAAGAGTTATTGCTCTCTGGAGATACATTGTTTCAAGGAAGTGTCGGGCGAACAGATCTTTGGGGAGCGAATCAAGATCAAATGTTTCAGAGTATTCATCGCCGAATCCTCACTCTAGATGATGATACTCGAGTCTGTCCTGGACATGGTCCGGATACCTTCATCGGTATTGAAAAACGTGAGAATCCTTTTTTATCATGACAAATAAAAGTATTTTAGGTTTTGAAGTTGAAAAACAATCCTTTGATTCTCTTGGAGTTCCAAGAGCTCGAGCTGCTAAGCTGACTCTGCCAGGTTCTCTGGGTAAATCCCACGAGATTCAAACTCCTGTGTTTATGCCCGTGGGAACGGTCGGTAGCGTGAAAGGAATCACTCCTGGAGATTTGAGAACGATGAGTGCTCAAATCATCCTGGGCAATACGTATCATCTCTACCTTCGTCCTGGGCATTTTCGGGTGGAGCGCTTAGGTGAGCTTCATCAGTTCATGGCTTGGGATGGTCCTATTTTGACCGACAGCGGGGGATTTCAGGTTTTTTCTTTAGCTGGATTAAATAAGATCGATGACGAGGGCGTAACATTTCAATCTCACCTCGATGGGAGTTCTCATCGGTTCACCCCAGAATTGTCCATGGAGATTCAAAAAGCTTTAGGAAGTGACATTGTCATGGCGTTTGATCAATGTCCTCCTTATCCAGCAGAGCGAGACCAGGTGAGAGCAGCCATGAGTCGTACAGTTCGCTGGGCTGAGCGGGGATTGAATGTCCCATTGAAGCCTCATCAGGCCAGGTTTGGGATTGTCCAAGGTGGGCTTTACGAGGATCTTCGAATTCAATCTGCTCAAGAGATCACCTCTATGCCTTTTGATGGATTTGCAATTGGGGGCTTATCCATTGGAGAAACTCCCGAGTTGATGCAAAAAATGGCAGCTCATACCGCTCCACTTTTACCTCTCCATCGTCCTCGGTACTTAATGGGTGTGGGAAGGCCCGAGGATTTAGTCGAGGGAGTACGCGCCGGTATCGATATGTTTGATTGTGTCATGCCCACTCGAAATGCTAGGAACGGTCAGCTTTTTACGAGTGAAGGCAAGGTGAATATTAAAAATGCCAAGTATGCAGAGTCAAAAGAACCCCTGGACCCAGAGTGTGATTGTGAAGCCTGTACCCATTACACGCGAGCGTACTTGCGACATCTCTTTGTGAGTAAGGAGCTTTTATCTGCGCGACTCAATACGATTCATAATCTCACGTACTACATTCGAATCATGAAACAAATGCGAGAGGCGATCTTAGACGATCGATTTGAGGAGTGGGCGAAAACTTTCTATCGAAAACGCGGGCATGATGTGCGATGACGGTAGCTATGAAGAAGATTTCTTTTGATTTTAAAAAGTGTTTAAGTCGGAGTTTAGCCCAGTTGAGTCTAGTTTTTGTTGTTTTTGCAACAAGCGCTTGGGCTGATGGCGTTCCTGTTCCTGCAGGAGCTCCCGTTGCAACAGGATCACCCCAGCAACCTGGTGGTTTGATGGCCTTTGCTCCATTTGTTTTAATGTTCGGTGTGCTTTATTTCTTGATTCTTAGACCTCAACAGAAAAGAATGAAGGAACAGCAGAACATGATTAATGCTCTTAAACAGGGTGATGAGATCATGACTCAGTCTGGGATTCTTGGAAAAGTCACAGGAATCACTGAAAAGGTAGTGACTGTTGAGATTGCCGACAATGTTCGTGTGAAGATGCTCAAGAGTCAAGTATCCCAAGTCTTAAAGGGATCAATCAAAGACTTAGCGTAGTACTGACATAAAAAATTTACATAAGGGGCTCTGTCTATGTCGCGTTCATGGTGGGCTAGATTTTGTTTCTTGGTCTTTTGTACTGTTTTAGCGGGGATTTATGTTTTCCCTACTTTGGCTAACTTGGATTTGGAAAAAACCAAGTTTCCATTCAAACAGAAGATCAATCTAGGATTGGACTTACAGGGAGGATTATACCTCGTTCTGGGAGTTGATTTTAACAAAGTCTATAGAGATGTGGTGGAACGACAGTCGCGTTCTTTGGAAGATCGACTGAAGGAAAAAGGAATTAAAGTTCATGAGTTTAAGGTGGTGCGAGAGGGGTTTCCCGTAGAAGATCCCCGCATCACTTTTGACTTTGATGCATCTCGAAGAGATGACATCTACAAGGTTCTTAAGAAAGAATACTGGACGCTTCGCTTAGCCGGTGAGCGCAATGGATATTTCGAACTGGGTCTTTCTCATGATTACCGCACTGAGGTTCGTGAAAAGACTCTCAATCAGAGTATTGAAGTCATTCGAAACCGAATTGATGAGTTTGGGGTGTCAGAACCTACCATCACCAGTCAAGGCAATAACCGTGTTGTCGTTGAGCTTCCTGGTGTGCGCGAAGTTGAGCGTGCAAAGGATTTGATTGGTCGTACGGCACGTCTTGATTTTAAAATCGTGGATGATGAGTCCATGTCTCCTGCAAAGCTGGGAGGCCTGATTGCGCAGATTGAAAAAGACCATGATGTCTCGTTTAAAGAAGGGCAGAAGTTCTCTGAGTATGCTCGTAAGATCAATGAGTTTGCTAAAGGTAAGATTCCTGAAGGGCATGAAATTGTATTTGAGCGAAATCGAGGATCTGAGGGCCAGGAGCTCAGTCGAGTCCCTTATCTCTTGAATTCTAAGGTTGAAGTCACGGGAGATGATCTTCAAGATGCTTCCGTTCAGATTGACCCAGAGAATAGAAATCCATACGTGAGCTTTTCTCTTAACCCACGAGGTGCAAGTGCCTTTGATAAAGTGACAGGAGCACACATAGGTCATCGTTTAGCGATCGTCTTGGATAATGTAGTACACTCTGCGCCTGTGATTCAGGGACGTATTGGTGGAGGCAAGGGTCAAATCACTTTAGGTCGAGGAGATTCTGAGCTCATAATGAAGGAAGCTAAAGATCTAGCCATTGTTCTTCGTGCCGGAGCTCTTCCTGCTCAGCTTGATTTTTTAGAGCAACGAGTCGTAGGTCCTTCGTTGGGTCAGGACTCTGTTCATAAGGGCGCAATGGCAAGCTTAATTGGAAGTCTTGCTGTGTTTGCATTTGTGATCATCTACTACAAGGTCAGTGGATTAATCGCTGTGTTTTCTCTCGTCTTGAATGTCCTCTTTGTTTTGGCATGCTTGGTCGGGTTAGAAGCAACACTCACTCTTCCTGGTATTGCAGGGATTGCTCTGACGGTTGGAATTGCGGTGGATTCCAATGTCGTGATTTATGAGCGTATTCGTGAAGAGTTAAGGGCAGGAAAACGGCCTGGCTCTGCAGTGGAGTCAGGGTTCCAAAAAGCATTCAGAACGATTCTGGATGCCAACGTGACGAATGCATTTGCTGCTATTGTACTTCTGCTCTATGGCACAGGTCCAATCAAGGGATTTGCAGTCAGCTTGATGATTGGGATTGTGACCACTCTCTTTACAGCAGTGTTTGTCTGTCGAGTGATTTTTGATCTGTATTTGCATAGGATTGAAAGTCGAAACGCAAGAAAATTGAGTATTTAATCAAATCACATCGAGGACGAAAGGAAACTGGATATGTTGGAACTCATTAGACCAGGAACCCAGTTTGATTTTGTAGGGAAGCGCAATCTCTGGATGGGGATCTCGCTCATTGGAATTTTAGCAACCTTGATTCTATTTTTCACAAAAGGGCTGAATTACGGGATTGATTTCACAGGGGGGGCTGAGATTCAAATTCAAGTGCCCACATCCTGGGATATTGGCAAGGTGAGAGATGAGCTTGAGTCTGGGGGAATGGAAGACCTCAAGGTTCAACAAATTGGACTACCTGAGGCGAGTCAGTACTTAATCAAAGCTCAAGGAGATGAAAGCTCTCTGAATCTCATTGCAAATCGTATCTCCGGGATTTTAGGAAAAACCCTTCAGCCTAAGGAGTTTGAGATTCAGCGAGTGGATGTCGTTGGGCCTGCAGCAGGAAGCTCTCTGCGTATGAGTGGTTTTCTGTCCATGTTCTACGCTCTTGTTTGTATCTTGATCTATGTGACGATTCGATTCGACTATAGATACTCACCAGGTGCGGTGATTGCGTTGTTTCACGATACTGTCATTACTCTGGGTGTATTCATTCTCACTCAAAAGCAATTTGATCTGCAGATATTAGCAGCCTTACTTGCACTCATTGGATACTCCAATAATGACACGATCATTGTTTTTGACCGCGTGAGAGAGACCTCTCAGCACCACCCTGAGATGACGATGAAACAGGCAGTCAATCGAGCCATTAATGAAACATTGGGAAGAACGATTCTCACGTCCTTGTGTACGTTCTTTACCGTTTTTGCGCTTTGGCTCTTTGGTGGCAAAGTCATTGAGGATTTTGCCTTCACTCTCATGATTGGGATTATTGTAGGTGCCTATTCTTCTATTTTTGTGGCAAGCTCACTGGTGATTTTCATTACTGATTATCATGCAAAAAGAGAACACAAGATGAAGGGTAAGGGCCAATCGTCCCAATCAACGACGAAGAAGCGTCCTTCTGTAGTTCATCCTAGTCATTAAAAAAGGTCATTCTGATGTTAGCTAACCCGCAAGAGGAGAGGAACTGGAAACTTCGGTCCTCAGGACAGAGAAGTGAACAAGAAGTGATTGCTCTGATTGAGTCTTTGGAGAAAGAAACAGGGCTCTCACCTCTCACTCTGCGGGTTTGCATTTTGCGGGGATTTGATTCCCGTGAATCGATTCAAGAATATCTCACCCCGCGTTTTGAAAAGATCACAAGCCCAACTCAGTTGAAGGATATGGATATAGCCGTAGCGAGGCTTTCCCAAGCTCGTCGTGACGGTCAAAAAGTTAGAATTTTTGGTGACTACGATGTGGATGGCACCACAGGAGCTGCTTTATTATCGTGGGTTTTTAAGGATTTTGGATTCATCTTTGATGCAAGGCAGCCTGACCGATTTAAAGATGGGTATGGTTTAAATGTTCGAGCAGTAGAACAAGCCGTAGAAGACGGTGTGCAGCTTCTTGTTACTGTAGATTGCGGAATTACAAGTTTTGAAGCAGCTAAAAAAGCAGCTGCTTTAGGTTTAGATCTGATTGTTGTGGATCATCACCAACTTGATCCTGTGCAGGGATTGCCTCAAGCACTGGCTGTGATTAATCCCCAGAGAAAAGATTGCGAAAGTGGTCTTAGGCAACTCTGTGGCTGTGGTTTAGCTTTTTATCTTTCTGTAGCGTTGAGGATTCACGGGCGTTCAGAGGGCTGGTTTGCAGGCCTTAAGAGTGAGCCTAATTTGAAGCAGCATTTAGATCTAGTGGTGATGGCCACTGCTGCGGATATGGTACCGCTTACGGGTGATAATCATATTTTGGTGCGCTACGGTTTGGATGTGCTGAAGGGTACAAAAAAACCAGGAGTGCGTGCTCTTTTGGAGAAGGCTGGAATAGGCTCCAAGGACGTTAGTCCCTCTCATTTAGGTTTTGTGATTGGTCCAAGGATTAATGCCTCAGGTAGAATGCACTCTGCTAGCCTTGCGTTGGAGCTGCTCACGACAGAAGATGAGCTCAGAGCTAATGAGCTTGCTCAGGAGCTTGAGCGGTTGAATCAAGAGCGCGCTGATCTCCAGAATCATATCTGGGATCAGGTTCGTTTGCGGGTAGAGCAAGGATTAGCTGAGGGGAAATATCAGCATGGGATTGTCGTTGCGGATTCTTCTTGGCATGAGGGAGTGGTAGGGATCGTCGCCTCTAGAGTGACTGAGACGTTTCGAAAGCCTGCTGCCGTCATTGCAATGCGTGAGGGTGTAGGCAAGGGAAGTGTCAGATCCTTTGGAGGAAAAGATATTTTGAGTGCCCTCAGGCAGTGTGCCCCGCTTTTATTGGGTTTTGGAGGGCATAAGCATGCTGCAGGTTTGTCCGTCAGTGTGGATCAGATCGGAAATCTAGAACAACAGTTTGATCAGGCCTTGGAGCATATCCGCGAAGAGGGTTCAGGAGGAGTCTTATTTGTTGAGGGGTCGTGCAGTTTAGAAGAGCTCAATGTGCAGAGTCTTCAGGAGTTGGAACGTTTAGGACCGTTTGGCCCTGGTAATCCAGAACCTACTTTTATGATTCAGGCTGCAGCCCGGCAGCAAAGAGTGCTGAAGGGTCGGCATCTGAAGATGACTCTTCAGGGAGCAGGACGTGCTGCCTTGGATGCAATCTGGTTTCATGGAGCCGAGCGCAAGGATGTTCAGGATGAAAAGTGGCTTGATGAAGTGAGAGAGTGGGCTGGAGTTCCTGAGTTGAATCGATTCAGAGGTCAACTCACTCCTAGTTTTAGAGTCAGAGATTGGAGAAAGGTTGAAGCATGATGAATCAAAAGTGGATGGATCTGTGCGTTCATTATTTCAAAGCGTTGGCAGTAAGTTGTTTTCTTTTCTTATTCACTTATGAATCAGTAAATGCTCAGAGTCTCAATCAGCTCAATTCGTTACGCCAAGCTGCTCCTGCAGCTGTGGTGTCCTCACTTCCTTCTTCTCCTGTTCAAGCCACTTCAGAGAAAGTGAGCGCAGGTTTGCCTTCTCAAGGAGAGATTGAGAAGATGAGAGCCAAGGGTGATAAAGTATCTCTGAGTGAGTTGACTCAGGCTCATAAGAATGAACTTAAGGCCCTGGATAGACAGCATCAAAGTGATTTAAAAAACTTGAAGGCATCTCAAAAAACTAGGCTTTCTGAATGGGAAACTCGCGAGAAGGAAGCACGTCATTTATTCTTTAAGGAGCATCAAAATGGGCCTGAGAGAAGGACTTATATTCAAGAGTTCTTGAAAAGAAGAGAAGATTTGAATCATCAATTAGCGTCTGAAAAAGATGAACTGAAAAAAAGCTTTGAACAGAAGGTGAGTACTCTGAAGAAAACTCACTCTGAGGATCTTTCCCGCGCAAAGTCTGAAGTAAAGTCTGAAAGCAAATAAAGTCTTAAATCACAGCCAAAATAAGATCTGATGAGGAGACTTTTGGTCAGTTTTACTCGCCTCAAAATTTGGTGGTGAGAGGTGTGTACTTCTGTATAAAATAAAAAAGATGATATCTGCGCTCATCTCTATGCGTCAGCTTCGTGTAGTTGGTAGTTTTTTGACGGCATGCTTATGCCTAGTTTCCACAAGCTTTGCTGATTCAGCCCTTGAAGTCTTAGTGGTTGCAGAGTCTGCTGCAGTGTACATAGACCCTAGTCCTACCTCTAAGGTTTTGACTCACTATCCAGCATCTACTCGATTAACCGTATTTCAGCCCTCACGAAAGGGCTTTTATCTCGTTTATTTTGAGGCCCCCCTTTATGGTTACTCCGAAGGCTGGATTGATGGGTCAACTCTCAAGCTCATTAGGATGGTTTCATCTGAACAATCTCTGGTTGCACAACATGCAAGGCGCTCTTCTCTGGCTTGGGAGGCTATTCAGGGCATGAGAGTGGATCGATTAGGGAGAAGAGTGACCACGAATCTTCAGTTTGATTCCACAAGGCTCGATCAAACTAGCTTTCAATCTTCTCAGCAGCTGAATTTAAACGCAGCCCTTCAGATGGATTTTCAGAAGAAGTACCCTCAAATTGAGTACGGAGGTTCTGCTGCAGGGACCCTTGCTCCGGTTAAAAAAACGTTACCTGATGTGAAGATCTGGTATCTGAGATTGGGTGCCTACGTAGGCTACTCTTTTATATTAGATCCTGCTGTAAAGCTTTCTCTCATGGGAGAAGTGGATCTCTCAGGAACATTCACCTCAAATTCAAATCTGGGATATAGCCCGCTGATTTATCCGCTCGTTTATCCGAAGCTTGAGTTTGTCGTAACACCCAAACTCACTGCTTTGATCAAAGCATGGTATGCCCCCATAGGAGGCCCAATCTTAGGGTTTCATCAGTATGACCGTGGAGGAGAGTTGCGAGGCTTTTATCGATTGGAACGGAATCGAGCTGTTTCGATTGCACTTCTTTACCGGCAGCTTAAATTCTCAGACGATCAGACATTCACCCATTTTCAGCAAAACTCCCTCTCCGTTTCTATTGGTTACACAGTCTTCTAGTCAGTGACACACTCTTCGCGTCTGCTCTTAGCTTTTGTAATCCCAGTCATGGCTCTCCTTCTTGAGAGACGAGGATGTCACTGAGAGGAGCGTCTCGGGTGTTAGGATTCTATGGGTGAATCGATTCGAATCCAATTAATGATCAAATTGTATTACTCCGGTTCCTTTTGGTTTTAAAGGAGATCTTCCAATTTTGAGTCTACGAGTTTCCTCATTCTCCCAGTGTTTCATGAGAGGAGAGACCCCATGAGCTCTGAAGTATTCAGGATCTCTTGCTGCATACCTCCTCAGATATGCAGTTTTCATTGCATGTTCTCGACCCTGATTAATCTCCCAGCTGTACCACCCTGTGAGGATCTCTGCTCCGTAACCTCGACTGGTTTCTTCAGATATTTGATGCTCAAAAGTTTCCTCTGCCTCATCAAGTTGTGTACGAGCAAGAAAGAGGAGTCTTAAAGCCGTCCATTCCGCTAATTCTACATTGCCTTGTTGGACTGTTTGAGTCATTCGAGATAAGTGTTCGAATTTTTGAGTCATTTGAGATGAGTGTTCGAATTTTTGAGCTGTGCTGAGCCTCTGTTCCTTTTTGTCAGTTCTTGTATCCAATTCTCTGAGGACTTTAGCGATGTTTAATTCTTCATGAGTGCCCAGCTTCATCTCAGCGTAAACGGAATGAATCTGTTCTGCTAGGCGATCCTTATCCTTTACTACGGTTCCAAATCCGGTTGATGTAAACTGCAAAATAGCTACAGCAAGTTCACCCTGTATTTTTCTCAGAGTTTGAAGGTAGGTGTGAGTACTGATATCCTCTCGACTTCCACCGCCGGCTGCTCCTCCTCTTACTCCTGTTGAAGGAGGTGATGCAGGATGAGTAGTGGAGAATAGAGATGAAGATCCAGCAGCAGCAGATTCGGAGTGACTTGCATGAGTGGATGCAGCCCTTTCAAGTCTTTCCTGAAGTGCTCTATTATCGTGAACTAATTCAGCCATGAGACGATGAAAATCCTCTCTTTGTCTTTCGAAAAGTTCTCCTTCGGTGCGTAATCGATTTGCGAGCTCCTCTGCTTGAGCAAGGAGTCGAGCGTTTTCTTGGTGTGCACTCTCGATTTCGGCTTGAAGAACATCAATTGCCAAAGCAGCTCGAGAGAGAGTGGACTCAAGTCGAGCAATTTTCTCCTGATCCTCACTTCGGCCAGAACTTCTAAGCGAATCGAGCTCAGCTTGAAGTCCTGCCTTTGCTTCGGTGAGGTGCTCCAAGGCTACTGTTTGAGACTGAAGTTGTCCCCTCAGTACTTCAGCAGTCCTGAGATGTTCATCCCTTTCTGTAGCTGTCTGCCTCTGTGAGGCTACAGCTGTTTGAAGTCTTCGTGAAAATTCTTCAGCAAGCGCTACGTTTTCTCGTTCAGAAGCATCTCTTGCAGACTCTGCAGCCGCTGCCACTTGATCGGACGCCTCTTTTGCTCTTATAATAGTAGCTATTCTGAATTGAGTTTCACGCTCCTGCTCGGCTAATCTTTGATTTGTTGCTAAGAGCTGAGCGCGTTGCGATTCTAGATCCCTGATCGTTGTGTCTTTTTCAAGAGATGAGGCTCGTTCTGATTCTTGAGCACGAGTGACCTCATCTATTCTCCGATTGAGTTCCCTGAGGTGTCTCTCATTTTCTAGGATGTGAGCTTGAGCAAGATCTGCGCGTCTGGTTGCTGCTCCTAGCTCATCTTCGAGAGAGGCAGTTCTCAGTCTTAGGGCTTCTTGATCGCGCTTGAGAGCTTGTTCGGTGGCCTGTGCTTTACGATGAAATTCAGCTAGATCAGAAAGGTGTACCGCCTCATGTTCCTGAAGTGCAGTTCTCGCTGCAAGAGCCTGCCTCTCAGCGTCCCTGAGGTGTTGTAAAAGTACTGCTGTTTCGCTTTCAGTGCGGCTGGTCGTTGATTCGAGTTCTGCTTTGAGGCGAGATACCTCAAGATTGGCTCTCTCTTCTCGTACTCTGAATTCAGTGTTTTCTTCTCGTAAACGGTCATGAATATGGTTCAAGTCTTGAATTTGGGCCTCATGTGCTCTGAGTTGTTCTTCTGATCCTCGAAGGCCTTTGCTTAAGCCATCTTTTTGATGGGTAATCTGTGCAATTTGTGCTTGAAGCTCGGCAAGTTGATGGACGTGTGCTGCCTCAGACGCTGTAGAGGCCTCTCCTAAAGATGAGATCCGGGAGCGAAGTTCGCGTTCAGTTTGTTCGAGTCTCGCAAGTTCTTGTGCTCTTGTTTCATGAAACGCATTTGAGTGCCTGAGTTGTTCCTGTGCGGATTGAAGTGCACTGAAAACTCTACTCAATTCTTGTGCAGACTCTTTTGAGGAGGTGACTTGGAGGAACCTAAGGCGGATATTCTCTTGTCTTTGTGTTCTAAGTTTTACACCTTGAGCGAGGTGTTTCCATCGACTTTTAGCAATTTTTTTTGAAGCGTCTAATTTTTCTTCCGATAGACGAGCTGCAAGTAATTCTGCACGTCTGCGAGCCCCTACTTCTTCTTCAAGCTGAGCGTGGAGTCTGATTCGATCATCATGATTTGTAATGATTGCTTGACGAGCTTCATCTAGTGCTGCATCTGCTTGATCTTGGACTTGCCGAGTTCGAGCTTCAGCCAGCTCCTGAGTTCTTCTGATGACTTGAGCTGCATCTTCTCGAATTCGTACATGTAAAACTTCAGCTTCATCTCGAACGCGTTGAAGATGAGCTTCATGGTCTCTTTCAAGTTGAGCATGTTCTAATGCAGCAGCATCATGCGCAGCGCGAATGGCAGCTTGGGTTTCTGCTCGTATTTGGACAATTTGCTCAAGGCTTGCTTCTTGGGCTCTTCTGGCTGCATCTGCATCACGTAAGAGGGTCTGGTTTTGTGCTGTGAGTGCTTCTCTTGTGCTTAACTCCGCAGCATCTCGCACTCTGATTCTATCTTGGAGGTCCTGAATGCGGCGTTCTAGTAGCTGAGTGTCTGAAGGGTCTAGGACATTTACATCACGAATGAACTCCTGAAGGTAGAGAGCTTGTCCGAGTTGCCGTTCGAGATGATTGAGGTCAATGGGTTGGAGATGAAGAGAGCTAATTCGTTGAGTGAGGGTTTCTTTTTGTTCCTTCTTTGTTTGAGTAGGGTCAACGATGGGTAGTGTAGGTGTGGACTTAGGACTAGAGCGACCTCCACATCCTACAATCATGAGTGAAAGCAGGGTGAGTGCAAGAGTGCTTTTAGTAGAAGGGGATTTTACCATAAAAATAACCTTTATCTAACTGGCTCTCAGCTTAGAATGGGCTTGTGATGTATCGTGGTGAGGTTCCCTTATGCTGGGAGATGATTTGCAATGATTTTTGCGCTACTTTTGTGAGTACGACAAAAATCGCACGCGAATCATAACACAAAACGTGAGGTCTATAAAACTAAATATTCTATAAAGCATATTTATGAACTTAAGTCTAAGTCCTTGATTTGATCTACCTTAAACTTTTGAGGTTTAAGGTAGATCAAATCAACATGCAATCTATTCAAAATTAAATTAATTCATTAATCAATGCTTCTAATTGTAGTTATGGCTCTTGTGAACTTACTTGAGACGAAGAAGTTCGTGAAAAAATGAAGCTTTGAGTTAAAAAGGCTTCGCCTTTGCTTTCCTGATGAGAGCGTCCTTGATTAATTCCATCAAGAAGTTCATCGTACGTCATGACAATGGCAGGATCAAACTCCATTCCTGCACCTCGAAGCCCGCACCCGTAGTGATAGCCTGCCCATCCGTGAGTGCTGAAATAGCCAGATATGTCTGTCCCATAGGCGCGTTTTGCTCTTTCATTAGTTTGAGTGATCTGATCCAAAACGAGCATGCCAATACTGCGATAGCCTTGACGTTGCAATGGAACTAAAGGTACAGGGTCACCATGAACATTGATCCTAAGAATGTTTCGTTTCCCTAGTGTTTCATGAACCCAACGCCTGGAATCATCAGAGTGAAATGCACGTGGAGCAGAAAGAAGGATTGCTCCAACATTGACTCCTTGAGTCTCTTGACGGCTCATGAGATAGCTTTTAATGACTGGGGCTGCAATACTTGAAACAGCAGCACCTTTACTATGACCAGTGATGATTACCCAAGTTTGTTGGCGTCTGCTTTCATCCAAATCTCCTAGTGTCCTGTCCAGATATCTAAAGATGGACTCTTGAGCGCTCTGGAAGTTTTTTCCGAATCCACTGTGAAGTGTAAGCTCAGCAGGCATATACTGAATGCCAAGAGATGATGCAGTTTGAGGGGTAGATTCATAATTAGCTCCCCAATCTCCTCTTCCATCATTCCATAATGGAATTTTAGAGCCATTTCTTGATCCGTGAAATGCAATGAGTACGAGGTTACGAGAGGGGTTGTAGGAGGCTACACAAGTTGCATCCAACTCCTGGTTGCTTGCTCCTGTCGCTCCATAAAGATTTGTAAAACCATTCCATCCATCTCGAACTAGGCTGATAGAAATGTCTGTGACTCGAGATTCGAGTCTGTCAAGCTTACTTTGATTCTCGGAGGTGTGAAGGTTCGCCAATGCATAACTGATGTCATTGAATTTTAAAGTATCTTGATACGTCTCAGGTGAAAGGATAGGATGAAGTGAGAGCTTAAATTGCCCTGATGCGTGAGAGTATTGGAGAAGTGAGGTTAAGTCTTCTGCAGGCTCTCGATCCACGAGCTGCCAGTCTGATAGAAGATCATCTGGATCTTCCTCTCGGTCCCGAGCAGTGGCTGACTCCAAGGCGGAGCGAGCATTCTCATGCTCAGTGCGCATCTCGAGCAATGAGTGATCGATAAGCCCGGCAGAGCGGAGGAGTCTGGAGGAGTGAAGTGCGATGAGTGCACGTGATGCATCCAGATCGGTTCTTCCTTGATCAAGAAGATGAGTATAAAAACTGCGAGCACTGAATTCTTGGGCTTGTTTTCGAAGATAGTCTGCGTACTTTGGTTGTTCGGCTAAAATACGACAATTTCTCTGAATCAGGCTCTTAAAATAAGACCCTAAGGCAAGTTCGTTATGTTGATGAACTTCAGGAGCGATTGAACCAGTATCAGCACTACTTCCTACTCCGGATCCAGATCTCTCTTGCAGAATTAAAGAAATTTCTTGAGGAAGATGAGTCTGTATCTCATTTCTAAATTCTTCTTTGGAATATAGGAATTTTAAGAACTGACCCATTTGGATGAGTTCCTCGCTCGGTGTAATGCGGGAAACAGTGGCTGCCTCGGCACATGCCAGAGTAGGTGAACTTTCAGATGTTTCACGAGAGTTATGAGAATCTGCTAGAGCGCTTGCTCGTCTGAGTTGCTCTTGGTTCAGTTCAAGCTCCTCTTGAGTTGCGCTCAAATCTCTTTCAAGTTGGGTGATTGTGCGAGCCTGACCTCTCATTGTATTCCATTGTTCAGCAACCCGCCTGATTAAGCGATGAATTTTGGTTCTGGAAATTACTTCTCTTGCAATGTTTTGCCATCTGCCCTGAATAAGTCGTTGAGCTAGAGACCTGCTTTCTGCTCTGAGATTTTGAGCTTCTGCTTCGACTCTCGCCAACTGAGCCTGGTTGTCAGCTGTGGCTCTTGCTATTTCTGCTGCGGCATCTTCGCGTGCAGTACGAATCGCATCCCCAGTTTCTCTTCTGATTTGTGCAATCTCCTGCTGAGTGTCGGCCTGAGTTTGTCTTTGTACCTCCTGAGCGTCTCTCACGCGTGAGTTTGATTGATGAGTTCTGGCTCCTCTCAAAAGGACTTGTGCAGCGTTGCGAAGTCTGATGGCTTCTTGAAGGGCCCCAATCCGATTGTCAAGTTCTTGGGCTTCCGAAGGCTCGCTGATTTTGAGGTCGCGGATGTACTCTTGGAGGTAAAGGGCCTGGCCGAGTTGTTGATCTAGATTCTGTGAGTCTATGGGCTGCTGGCAGAGTTTCTGTATGCGCTGATTGAGTTGCTGCTTTTGTTCTTTTTTGATTTGCGCAGGGTCAACTCCAGGAGTAGGAGAGAGATGGGTGGGTGCTGGTGCGGAATCGCAAGCTAGAATCATGAGTGAGAGGAAGCTCACGGTAATTGTATTTTTCAAAAGATTAGGGTTCTTCATAAATAATAACTTTCTTCTAGTTCTGGTCTTGAAACCGCGGAGAGAGGTAATGCGTGTTGCACTGCTTGATGGATTAAAAGACTTTAATACATAAGTTAAATCACGTTGAGAAAATGCATTTGGGAATACGAATCTAAATCAGGTTTTTATAGAAGGCAACTCAGATTCGAGTGTAGAAAGCGAGAGCGATAGCCTGTTAAAAAAAACTAATAAAGTCAATAAGATAACTGGTGTTTTGATGCGATCTTGGAAGGATCTCTTGCTGATGTGAAAGGTGGAGTTCAGGTTTTCTAGGGTTCAATAGAACTCCAGGGTCATTGATCTCAGGGAAGGTGCTTGTTTGTAAGAGCCAACCCTGAGATTAATGATGAGTTATTCTAGGGTTAAAGAATATTCATACTCAACCACAAAGAGGTCCATGTGTTTTTTAAGGACGGTTTGACTGCTAAGTAGTTATTTACGAATGCAGCCAATTGTACGGATTTCGAAACATTAAATCCAACACCATTTTGAATATACGGCATGCCAGCATCATCCCAATGATATTGATGGATTTTGTTATTTCTCTCGTTTCTAATTGCGTAATACATCACATGCTGAGTAGAGAATTTTGGATTAATTTCATAGCTTACCCATGGCATAAACCATCCCCAAGCACGAGCTCCCTGGCCTTTGGGATCTAATGCGCCTATGTTGTACTCTTGTACCAGTCCGATGCTCCATTTACTTTTTGGGAAGGAGTAGGCAGTGTTTGTTCTAAAACCAAAGTCGTAGCGATTGCCTGAGGAGACTACATTGTTAGTTACGCCGGGCTGAAAATAGAAATCGAAAGTTGTGCTCAAGTTTGGAACATTCAAGCCGTCTATCCATCTTAAAGCAAATCGAGGCTCTCTTGGTACAAATTGAATATTGCTCTGAAACGCTGGGTCTGAATTCGCTGATAAGAAGAGCAGCATTCTTTGCCAGTAGAGAACTCTTAAGTTCTTTGCAATAGGGTAGTCGGCCCAGATGATCTGAAATATGTTGGAGGGGACATACTCGCCACCATAAGGTAGGGGAACAGAAGTTGGTGTTCCAGAAAGAGAAGGGCTCATGACTTCAGTGAAGGTACTTATTCTGAGGTTCTCTTTCAGAAGGGACCACGTTCTGCTTGTACTGGCGAAAGATTGATTGATTGGTTCTCCTTCATCAGCAGATGCACTCCCTAGACTCTGGATTATCATGGCAGATGCTAAAATCACTAGGGTTCCCCACCTGCTTTTCTGCCCTACTTGTTTGATACTCTCTAAGATGACGTTGCCATATTGTTTCATAACGACCTCATGGTAAAAAAAAACCCCGCAGACTTCCTGTTTGGGTCTGCGGGGTTTAGATTCTTTTCATTGAAAATCTACTTATAGCCCCTCAGACCCATGATTAAGGATGCGACGACGAATCATAGTCTTTTGATTCCAGCAGTATTGCCAATGCATGCGGGTGCAGTTGGAACTCATCATTGAGTCAGAGAGGAGGATCTGATGTTGGGAGATGACCACGGAAAACAAAGCTTAAACTTCCTTAATTGAATAGGTTCTACTCGATTTTCACTCGAGACATTCAAGTCTTGAGACAGGCCTCCGTTTATACACCTCGGCTGTAAGAGTTGCAATCGTTTTTATACCGCTATGATTTTTCGATTAGCAGCGAATTCTCTCTACGCTAATGACGCCCTTTTTGCTCTCTAAGGCACTGGTGACCTTTTGTAATTGTTCAGTATTACTTACTTCTACATCAAATAAAGCAATAGCCTTCCTATCCTTGGTCGTACGAATATTCGCTGAGGAAATGTTGATTCCACAAGCCGTAATAGTTTGAGACATTAAAGCAAGTAAACCAGGTTCATCGAGTGAGAGTACCTTAATCTTTACCTGGCGCTTAATCTGAGACTCGCCCTCAGAATTCCACTTCACTTCAATTCGACGCTCTTCATCCGTGTCAATTGCACGCGCACAACCGGAGGTGTGTACCGTTACTCCTCTACCTCGAGTAATAAACCCAACAATACTATCCCCTGGAAGTGGGTTGCAACAGCGCCCAAAACGAATCAGCACATCTTCTATGTGAGCGACCTGAATCGCATTGCGAGCCTCACTACGTCTTTTAGCAATATTGAACACCCGCTTTAAGAAGCTCTGATCCTCAGCTTTTGCAGTAGCAAGTTTTTTCTCCAAAGCCTCTTTGGGAAGAATTTTTCCAATTATCTCTTCAGGAGTGATTCTGCCATAGCCCAGGCCTACATACATCTCTTCTAGGCTCCGTGTTCCTAAGGATTGAGCATGCCGCATGAGCTCGCCTGATCTCTCAAGCTTAGATAATGATAATCCGTAGGTTTTAAAAACCCCCTCAATGAGTTCTTGCCCAATTTTTTGAGCACGCGCTCTTTCCTGGATCTTGATGTAGCTCCTGATCTTTGCCTTAGCGCGAGAACTTTTGACAATCTTCAGCCAGTCCTTCGACGGGGTTTGAGTAGGGGAGGTGAGAATCTCTACCGTGTCTCCTGACTTCAACCTATACTTCAAAGGCACGATCTTGCCGTTGACCTTAGCTCCCACACACTTGTTTCCAACCCCAGTGTGCACTGCATAGGCAAAATCGAGTGGAGTGGCTCCATGAGAGAGCTGCTTGACTTCTCCCTTAGGCGTGAAAATAAAGACGTCCTCAGCAAAAAGATCAATTTTTACAGTATCTAAAAACTCATTCGGATCGGATAGGTCCTTGTGCCACTCGAGTAAGCGATTCACCCATTCGACGTTCTCCTTGGTGCGGAGGTCGAACTTACCCTCCTTGTACTTCCAATGAGCTGCGATCCCTTTTTCTGCAACTTGGTTCATGTCCTGGGTTCGAATCTGAATTTCTACTCTCTCCCCATGATGACCAATCACTGTGGTGTGCAAGGATTGATAGGCGTTTGCCTTTGGCATTGCAATATAGTCTTTGAATCTCCCTGGAACAGGCTTGTAAGCCGCATGAATTACGCCCAAAGCTTTGTAACACTCAGTGATGTTATCTACGATGATTCTAAAAGCGATGATGTCGTGGACCTGCTCAAATTCAACGTTGCGCCTCTCCATCTTTCTAAAGATCGAATAAAAGTGCTTGGCTCTACCCGTTACAGTGGCTTTAATGTCGTAATCAGCTAGTTTTTCATCTAGAGAATTACCCATGTCTTCAATGTACTTCTCGCGCTCTTTCTTTTTCTTGGAGACCTTCTGAGCAAGCTTGTAATACACGTCGGGATGAAGGTATCTCAGGCACAAATCCTCAAGTTCAGTCTTAATCCAACTGATCCCTAAACGATTGGCGATGGGAGCATAAATATCCAGGGTTTCCTGTGCGATTAACTTTTGCTTCACTGGATTGAGATGCTCTAAGGTTCTCATGTTGTTTAGGCGATCTGAAAGCTTGACTAAGATGACTCGAATATCTTTAGCCATGGCTAAGATCATTTTTCTGAAGTTCTCAGCTTGCTTTTCTTCAGAGGTCTTAAACGTCATCTTTGATAGCTTAGTGACGCCATCTACTAGCTCTGCTACGTCTTTTCCAAACTCCTGTTCAATCTGCTCTAAAGTGGCGTGCGTATCTTCGACCGTGTCATGCAGTAAGCCCGTTACAATGCTTGCAATGTCGAGTCTTAAGTCAGCTAAGGTTTGGGCTACGTCAGTGGGGTGAATCATGTAGGGCTCACCACTTGAACGGAGTTGTCCAAGGTGGGCTTGCTCTGAAAACTCATACGCTTTTTTGATGAGATCCAGTTTAGCTTCAGGAAAATAACTGTTTACTTTTGTACAAATTGATTCAAGACTGGCTGGAGGAGTCTTAGACATTGAGCTTCCTCTTCAAGGTGAGTTGTAGTCGGTCCTTGACGAGGTTTTGTAATTCCTGGTACGCGCGCTCTAAATCATCATTAATGATGATGTGATCAAACTTGGAGCTCTCTTGCATTTCAAATCTCGCGTTTGCAAGTCTTCTCTGAATCACTTCTTCCGTCTCTGTTCCTCGAGCTCTGAGGCGTTCCTCTAACTCTTCTAGGTTAGGAGGAGAAATAAAGATTCGATAGCATTGCTCAGGGAAGGATTTTTTCAGCTGAGCAGCTCCTTGTACGTCAATATCCAAAAGAACTGATAAACCTTCTTGAAAGGAATTCTCAATAACTACTCTGGATGTGCCGTAATAGTTCCCGTGTACTTGAGCCCACTCCGCAAATTGATTCCGCTGAATTTGCTCCTCAAAGTGCTCTCGAGAAAGAAAGAAATAGTCTTCTCCATGTCTCTCACTCCCTCGCGGAGTGCGAGTGGTTGAGGAAATAGAAAGCCGAATTGAGGCAAAGTCTTCAAGTAATCGCTTACACAGCGTGGTTTTTCCTGCCCCTGAAGGAGCGGATAGGACTATGAGATAGGCTTTCTTCAATTCTTGAACTACCATTCCATTAACTTCCAGTATTCATCTCGATGTTTTCCAGCGATGATAAACCCATATTTCTAAATTTAGCAATGCGTTCTTCAGCCAGCTTTTCCGGTTTTTTCTCCCATTGATGATAGAGCGGTAGAAACTCCTTCATCAGAGATTCAGCAATCGATTGTGCAGCCATAGTCCAGTTACGATGTGCCCCGCCCTTAGGTTCAGAAATCACCACGTCAATGATGCTCAATCGTAAAAGCTCAGGAGGATTCATCTTAAGCTTTTCACTCGCTCGCTCCGCCAAACTGGAATCACTCCAAAGAATAGAAGCACAGCTTTCAGGAGAAATGACTGAGTAAGTGCTGTACTCTTGCATCAAGACTCGATTCGCTACCCCAATTGCGAGTGCTCCTCCAGATCCACCCTCTCCAATTACGACGGATAGAATCGGAACTTTAAGCTTAAACATGAGCTGAATGCTTTCAGCAATGGCCTGAGATTGTCCCCGTTCCTCAGCCTCTAATCCAGGATAGGCCCCTGGTGTGTCAATGAAGGTGAGGATGGGCATCTGACTTCGATTCGCTAATTCCATGAGCCTCATGGCCTTGCGATACCCATCGGGTCTAGCCATACCAAAGTTTCTTTCCATTTTTTGCTTAGTGGTGCGGCCTTTCTGATGGCCTAAGATCATGATAGGGATCCTAGGCTGTTTATCTTGAGACCCATGCTTTGAGTTTAATCTTTCTTCAGAGGATCCCTCTGCAGGAGGAAGAGCGGGAGGCCAGGTTGCAACTCCACCTAAAATGGCCTGATCGTCGCTAAAAGTGCGATCCCCATGGAGCTCTAAGAAATCAGGAAAAAGAAGGTCAATGTAATCTCGTGAGTAAGGGCGACTCGGGTGGCGAGAAAGTTGAACCTTTTGCCACGATGTAAGTTTTGAGTAGGTGTCATCGATAAGCGTATGCACTTTTTTCTCTAAGACTTGGATTTCATGAGAGAAGTCTACACCTTCTTGTTGAGCTAAGTCCTTGAGATCTTGAAGTTTTTTCTCGAGAGTGACAATTGGTTTTTCAAAATCAAAAAAAGCTTCCATAGTGGCGGTAAACTTAACACGACTCATTCTATTTGATGTACAAAAGAATTGCAGCTATAATGCTTTCTTAACTATGAGTTACCTCACGTTAGGTCTGTTATCCCTCTCTTTGCTCAGTGCACCTCTTCTGAGTCTGGGGGCTTCAAGTCAAGCTAAGGTTATCCAGTCATCACGGGAGTCTCAGGGTTCGGAACCCGCTTATTGTGATCCAGGACGATTTGATGAAAAAGAAATGGATCTGGGGAGTTATGAGAGTCAGGTTGCATCGGGATTACTCAGAGCTCATGCCTTTAAATTAGGGAAAGTGACTCTTCTTGGTCTGGGAGTAGGGGACTCAAAAACCTCCGCTATTATTGAGCTTGCTAAGAAGTACTCAGATCACATGACTCAAGATAAGCGCTATTGCACCTGGTACCTGAATCACCCGAAAGGGACCTCTCCACAAGAGGATGAATCCAGGATTAAGGCCTCACAAAGGTTTAATTTCTTTGATTTGAAAAAAAATCCGATGTCTATGACAGAGAAAGAAGCAGTGGCTGAGTTTATGAATATTCTGGAAAAGACCTTCGACTCAAGCTCCACTAGTTTTCTCAGTTGTGCATCTGAACAACATTACATCGCTCTGGGATGCAATGGGATGCGCCACAGAGGTCCTACGGTGTTTGGAATGCTCTTAGCCTTCAGTGGTTGCTCTCCAAAGAATGCTCTTGAGATTTCCAATCAAATTTGGGGTCTCAATGGAGTGAAAAGAAAAGTAAGATTAGCTGTGATTGAAAAAGCTTATGAGCTGGGAGCTTCTCATCGGTCCTCACGAGAAAAGCTGGCGCAGCTTTTTTCTGATTAATTCTCACTGAGGTGAGATTTTCCAGCCTGATACACGGCCTTTTTCAAAATAAACGATTCGGACCGGGGCAATTTGTGATTCTGAGATTAATCCCTGGATATAAGTCCATCTTTCATTGAGTGTGGGCTGATCTCCTGCATGATCAACAGAGCCTGGATTACCCCACAGGCGGATGACATCTTCCATACTCATACCCAGTGTGATTTCACCATTGTCTTGAGTGGCTTGGGTTGTACTGATAGGGGGTCTTTCCTGATGATCGCGGCGTTGCTCAAGTCCTACGCGCTCGACGGGGTCATCGATCGAGGAAAGGGTAGAGAAAAAAGGAACTGCTGCGCAGCCCGTGAGTAGAGTAAAATGAAGAAGCGTCAAAAAATAGGCGGTACTCCGTTTTATGGATTTATAGGCCATGGTGATTCTCCTGATTACTTGAATGATCCCCCTGTTTTTATCGTTTTTGTTGAGGGAATCTTGAGTGAAAGTTATTCTTTAGTTAATGACCAAATTGAAGCTTAATCTTAAATTTTCCCTACCTTACTACCTGAATATCCTTGAGATGCTAAGAAGTTTAAAATCCCCAGATCCGGAGACGAGAAAAATAACTTTTATCTATCTCCTCAGTTTAATAGGATTGTTCAGCGTTCTGGGCTTGAGTGGTACTCTCTTTGTGGGAAAAATACAGCGTGATCAAGCCTTAGAAGCTCAAAGGAAAGCTCAAATCGAGTTGGAGCGACTCAAAGCCGAAACCGAAGCTCAATCCGGTGATTTTGTCGTAGATCTTGGCACTATCACGATTGATCTGAAACCCATTGAACCTACCACCACAAGTGTTGGAATTAAAAATGTAGCCCAACTCAATATTCATCTTCGATGTGATACTGTGAAGGCAAAAAATCTCATCCAAGAAAAAACACCTCAGATTAAAGAGATGATCCTCGATCTTCTCATCGGAATAGATCGAGAAGATCTTTTGTCTTATTCAGCGAAGAGACGATTGAAATCCCTCATGATGCAAAAAATTAACGCCTGGTTGCCCTATGGCAAAATTGAGGATGTTCTCCTTTCTGATTTATTATTCGTCTAAGACCCCCATTTTAGGTCCCTTGATTTTGTGACGCTTTAACATCTCAAAAAGCGTGCTTCGGGCAACACCCAAAATTCGAGCAGCTTGAGTGCGATTTCCATGGGAAAGTTTTAATGCCCGCAAAAGGAGTACTCGTTCCATTTCTTTAATACTTAAGATTGAGGCTCCAAACTCAAGTTCAGATTGCTTCATGAGATTCTCAGGTGCCATCAAAAACTCAAACGCATCTTCCTGCAAAATGCTAGAAAACCCCCCACTCATCCCGCATCCTCTTTCTATGGCGTGTCTCAATTCCCTGACGTTCCCAGGCCAGTGATGAGCCTTTAGTCTCATGAGAGCTTTCTGGGAAATAGATTTGCCCAAGTCCTTGGCAAAAGTTTTTGCTAGAAGCTCAATGTCTTCTATTCTCGATCTTAGGGTTGGGATCTCAAGGGGTACAGAGGCTAATCGATAATACAAATCTCTCCTGAATTTTCCTTCTTCCACCAGCTTCAATAGGGGTAAGTGAGTTGCGCAGATCAATCGCACATTTGCCTTGGAGGAGTGATCCGAACCTACAGGCCTGATCTCTCCGTTCTCGAGAAACCTCAGGAGTTTGACCTGAATATCCATGGGCAGGTCTCCGACTTCATCAAGAAAAAGCGTGCCTCCATGAGCTTGCATTAAAGCTCCAGAGCGATGTTGATGTGCCCCTGTATATGCTCCCCTAACATGCCCAAAGAGCTCGCTTTCGGCCAGAGATACAGGCAGAGCGGCACAGTGAAGTGGAATGAAAGGACCTGACTTTCTCTCGCTCCAGCTGTGAATTAAGTGAGCAAGGACCTCCTTGCCCGTACCAGTATCTCCACCCAAATAAATAGATAACGGTGTGCACGCTGCCTTTTTTGCCATCCACAAGGTTCTTTTCCCAGCTTCAGAACATGTCAGCCAAGGCCTTACTCCCTGAGGGAAAGAGGGGAGTTCCATGGAGGAATCTCTAGATTTAAGCAGAGTCATTCGAGTCTCGCCCAGAGTGATCGGAACATCAAAAGGGACTTGAAACTCTCGCACCGGAATATCCCCCAAGCGTGCCTCTGTTTTTGTATGTGAGAGACGAAACCAATAAGAAGTCGAATCAGGGTTTTTCTCATCCGTTGCAGGCCAAATCAGTGCAGCTTCAGGAGCTACGCTGGAGTCTCTTAAGGTGATAGAGCACTCCAGTGATCGACCAATGGTGACCGATTCACGGATTGCCTGATGACGAACTTCTCCAGAAGGTTCATGAATTCTAAGAACTAAAGACATAAATAGAGTTTCCTTTAATGGAGGTTCCTAGGAGCAATGGGTGTGCCAGCAGCTACACCGTTTAAAATAGGTCCGAACTCCAGATTTTCTATTCTTTGGTCCATTTTTGGTCTATTTTCTCATTCAACATGAAATCAGAATTTTTGCTCACCCTAGGGGATGCCTCTCAATTTGAGGGGATTTTTAAAAACGGATTTTTAAAAGGACGAGGAGAGTCCCGCCTTGCTATGGTCGGAAGGTCTAATGTCGGCAAAAGCTCTCTGATTAATGCGCTTTTAGGTGCTCGCTTAGCTAGAACGAGTAATCAACCCGGCAAAACTCGAGCGATTCACTTTTATTGGTGGGCTCAAGCCAAAAAAATTCTCACTGATTTGCCTGGGTATGGTTACGCAAAGGTTTCTTGGGATGAGAGAAACCGATGGGAGAAGTTTATTCAGGTTTATTTTGAGTCAGATCCCCAACTTGAGCAGGTCCTTCTCTTACTTGACGCAAGACATGGTCCTCTTCCCAGTGATATTGAGGCGATCAAGTTCTTGAGTTTACGCGGTATCCCAGTTACCTTTGTATTTACGAAATTCGATACTTTGAAAACTCAGTCCGAACGAGCACGAAGAAAAAAAGAAGCCACTCAGGCACTTGCCGATCTAGGAGTTTCAGAGGAGTCGACGTATTGGGTCTCTAGCCAGTCCGGAGTGGGGATTAAAGAACTCTCCAAATGGCTGAAGGATGCCCATTTAACGGGAGGATGATGCCATGCCATCTATTTTGATTCTTGCAGCCCTGATTGAGCTTGTTTTAATTGTTTTGACCTCTGTATTCTTGACTCAGCCTAAACTCATTTTTGGCTCAGGCCCCTCTCGTGTACAATCCGTAGCTTATGGTGCTGGTTTGATTTGTTTCTGCCTCACCTTTTGCTGGTCTGTAGTTCTAGGGATTCTCCTTCACTTAAATGGTCTGACTATTAAGGTCTAAACTTTCTTAAAAACCGCATGAGGTAGATTCTCTATGAATATCGGTATCGTAGCACCCTCATCACAGGTCCCTCAAATTGAGCTATCTCTCGGTGTTCAAAAAATAAAGGATGCGGGATTTAACGTTCGAGTTCATCGTCAGTGCAAGAAAAGTCATCTATTTTTTGCAGGGGACGATGAATCCAGAGCTCAAGCCTTCTTTGAATACGCTTTTCATTCCGAAGTGGACGTCATTTGGTGCGCTCGTGGCGGTTATGGTTCTGTCAGGTTACTTCCGATTTTACAAAAGCTGACTGAAACCCAAGGTGTGCCCAAGCCAAAGCTTCTTGTGGGGTACTCCGATGTGACCGCTTTGATGGGGTTTGTCCAAAAACACTGGGGTTGGCAAACCCTGCATTGCCCGCTGCCTAGTTTAAGAAAATTCTCCATTCTGCCTGAGCAGGACTGGGCTTTGATTCAGAATTGGATTCAAAAGAATCAGGTGAAAGCCCATTGGGAGACGCAGAGGCTTAAGTTCTGGAGTAGCGCCCCTAGTCAGCGTCTTACCGGAGAACTTGTGGGGGGGAATCTCACGGTTTGGACCAGTCTGATTGGCACTCCTTATGAGATTGATGCTCGAGGGAAAATTCTTTTTTTTGAAGACATAGATGAAGCTCTTTATCGAATTGATCGAATGTTGCAGCAGCTTTTACTCTCAGGCTCTTTGAGTCAAGTGAAAGCCATTGTGTTGGGAAATTTCTTAAACTGTAAGGATTACTCAGCCTCAGTTCTTGCCAAGAGCCCCCAAGGGAGGAGAAAGCATCTTCTCTTAGAATCACCCAAACCTCAGGACCTTAAGCCGCTGAGACGTACCTATGAACCTCAAGCAGCACTAAAAAAAATCTGGGGTGATTTAGGTAAGCAGCTCGGTATTCCAGTTTTGTTTGGTCTACCTGTAGGTCATGGACCTGAGGTCTCACCTCTACCTCTAGGTGCTCACTACGAGCTTTCCCCTCAAGGATACTTGAAACTGATGAAGTGGGGTTGGTTTCAGTGAGTTAAATCTGAAGTTCTCCTGTTTTATCAAGAATTTGAATGTCCTTCTGAGATCTTAAGAAACCTCTCTGTGATTACAATTATTCAAGGATTAGCTAAAGTAAAAAAACTTTAAGCAATCTGCCTATCCTTCCGAAAATAAATGGGATGGGTAATTATACCTTAATTACAGTCAGTTTAGAGAACATCAAGCAGGATCAAGGTGAAGTGGTCTACTCTTTTGATTCCTTGAGTCAGCTGCTTGAAGAGGTGAGACAAAAAAGCAAATCTCATCAAAAGTTTTACTGGATCAGTCTTGTAGATCCCACTCAAGATGATTTATCTCTTCTTGATCAAGCTTACGAATTACATCCTGTCATTCGTGAGGATTTTGAAAAGCATAATCCAATCCCCAAATTCGTTTCTTATCGAGATTATAGCTATGTCCTAGCTCATCGTGTTTTTTATCGCTTTGAGGAACAGAACTGTGAAAATCGGTGTGTATCGCTCATTTTTAATCAAAAATTAATCATTACTTTACATCAACATCACCTCAAACGAACGTTTGATTTGGTGAGAGAAAGACTCTTGACTGAAAAAGAGCTCTTAGGACGTTTGGGTGTGGAGTATATTCTTTTTCAGATTCTCATGAGTTTGGTTGAGGATTATCGCCCCATTGTTTCGTCCTGGGAAGCTGAGCTTGAGGAGTTAGAAGAGATGATTTTTAAAGGTTCACTTGAGCCTGTTACCGAGAAAATTCTAAAATTTAAGAAACTAGTACTAGTCATGAAGCGCTATCTCATACCTCAGAGAGCGATTTATCAGCAGATTTTTGAGCATTGCTGTTTGGGTCAATCTGAACAGCATTCAGTCATCTTTCTCAAGAATGTAGTCGATGAGATGAACTCAACCTTAGATGATTTTGAATCCCTAGGGAATCAAGCAAGTTCTGTTTTTGAAGTTTATGCTGCAAATCTGTCCATTGAGTTGAATAAGTCTTCACATAGCCTGAATCAAGTCATGCAAAGATTAAGTATTATGACGGCCATATTTCTTCCCCTTTCTTTCATCGTTGGAGTTTATGGAATGAATATCGAAGGAATTCCTGAGCTCAAATGGAGTGGATTTTACTTTCTACTCTGGGGAGTCATGATCAGTATTGTTTGCATTCTGCTCTTTGTCTTCAAGAAATTAAAATGGTATTAGGTCAGATTGAGTAGGAGAGGTTCCGAATCACTTTGAGTGGGTGATCTAAGTTTATCTATCTATCTATCTATCTATCTATCTATCTATCTATCTATCTATCTATCTATCTATCTATCTATTTTGCTTCTGTTTTAGCTGATGAAGCATGGGATTGATAGCTGAATGGACAACGGTTGAATGGAGCTGAGTTGAGTGCTTCTTTTGTGTCTATTTTGTTTATGAATCGACAGCGTAGAAGAAGACTCCTTAATAGCACTTTTGAAAAGACCTTGATTTGATAAAGAGTTTCCCAAAGTGAAGTACTCCGGTCGTTGATTCTTCCACTGTAGAGGTGATCCTTCTCAGGCTTGATTCGCGTTGTGTCTAAATCTACTAAGAAGGTACTGAGCATTGAAGTTAAAAGTTCTAATGCAATAGGCTTTCCTGCGCAAACTCTCCTACCTGTGCCAAATGGGATGTGAAAATAAGGATTTTCTTTAGAGCTTCGTAACCATCGTTCAGGATTCCAAGCTTGGTCTTGTTTGAACTGGTCTAAGAGGATAAAAAACTGAGTCTTCTCCTGAATTATTCTCCCTTGAAGGGTGGTGCCTTTTGAAATCTCCCTCTCGAGTACTGGAAATGGATGTTGTAGACGAATCGTCTCTAGAATGACTCCGGTTAGTCTAGGTAGGTCTTTAGATGTGGCCCAGTTTTTTGTGACCTCAAGATACTGAACTCCCTCCTTTTTTTCTTTTCTGAGAAACTGAAAGCATGCAACCATAATATCACTTACGTTGATCTGAGGAGAGATAATCAAGGGTTGAGCAATTGCTGAGGTCCACAAGCTTAGGCTCTCAGGAGATGGATTTGGAGTGAGGAGAGGAGATTGAGAGGTGATTTCTTTGAGTCTATTCCAGAACAATAACTTGATTTGCGGATTAGCCTTACCTTTGATAGCAATTTCTTTTCTCCACTCGAGTGAAGCACGAAAAAAAAGTTCTTCATCTTCCTTACTGATCTCATGGGAAAAAACGAGCTCATAGAAGACTCGAAGAGTGAGGCGTGAAACCTCCTGTGATGTGACTTCTAGATGAGGCTGATTTTCAAGTTGGAGTTTTAGTTGAAGAAAATATTTTTTTTGTAAGAAAGGTAAACGGGTTTTCCAGTCTAGTTTCTGAGAAAGTTCATGAAACTTTCCTGAAAGGTCTTTCCATAGCTCTCCATCTACTGACTCTGTAGAAAGAATTGGGAACCACGCCGGTGTTGCAATGAGAGTCTCAACAAAGGATCCCTTAGTGTCTGAGTTCATGAGAATTTCAGAGACGAGCTTTGGATCTGAGTCTACGATTTTAACGTGTTTTCCTTGAATGCGGGCAACGAGCTTTAAAAGTTGAGTTCTCAGGTCATTAGGTTCGTCTGAATGAGCTTGATTTCCATATCTAAGAGAAAGGGGAGCCATGGGGAACTGTCATAGCTGAGTGGAGCAGAAATAGACAGTGAGATTTCAGTTTTTCATCCATTGAGTGAATATATGAGTAAGTATGTTCAGTACTGGACACAAAGATCAGCGTAATCATAGCTACGACTGAAATTCTCAAGTGATTATCTCAATAAGCGTTCAATAGCCCTCTGTTTCTTCGATTTCGATAAATCCTCATCTTTATACGGCGCATTATTTTTTTATTAGATTAACTTTGGAGTTTGAGTAAGATATGTCTTAGAGAAAGTAATCCATATTCTGATTCGGAGGGATTCAGTTTGTCTTTCAGCTTTGCAGACCTTCACTCTAAGAGATTCTCACTTAAAAAGAAAAGCTTCTACAAACTCCGGATAAAGTTTTTAAAAAATCTTTAAATCCCCTTTGTGAGGTGACGTCATTTTGTTTTTTCTTACATTCTGATTGAATATATGGCTCGAGCTCATCTTCTGTGCTGTACTCTGGGAAATCAACATGTCGTTCTCGTAAACTATCGTAAAGTGCTTCAGCATCATTACTAATTCCATTATGAATATTATTGCGAGCTTCTTGAATAGACCTCAAAATCTTTGGGTCCGTTGGTCGTAGTCTTATTAACAGCTCTGAAGCAGTCTTGCGAATTTCAGGGCGCTCGTCTTTAATTGCATCCACTAAGGCTCTATGGATCTCTGTATCTTGTAATCTTCTTTTTTTGAGAATTGTTTTAGCAGCAAGGCGAACCTCCTCATCCTGATCTCTAATCGCATGCGCTAAAGATCTATTTACCTCTATGTCGGTTGACGCCTCTAAAGACTGAGTGACGTAAAGTCGGATATTCTCTTTTTGGTCATGTAGTGCAGCTCTTGCTAGGGCTCTTTGTATCTCTATGTCCTGTGGTGACATGATAGATATTAGCGCCTCAGCAGCTTTAAGTCGGAGTTGATCGTTAGGGTCTCTGAGAAGTACCTGGATTAGAGCCTTTTTGATCTCTATCTCGTTTGCTTTTGTAGCTTCTAATGCTTCAACAGCTTTAATTCGGATCTGATCATTAGAGTCTGTGAGAAGAGCATGTACTAGGGCTTTTTGTACCTCTATGTTTTTTGGC
>Ga0255088_1000156_pt1 | contig 38288 bp, 36 predicted proteins | sample Colum_Miss_RepB__2_FD_188587 | JGI IMG/M metagenome (GOLD analysis project Ga0255088, IMG submission 188587) | Freshwater microbial communities from Columbia River, Oregon, United States - Colum_Miss_RepB_8d | ecosystem: Environmental > Aquatic > Freshwater > River | place: USA: Oregon...
CAGGCAGATTTTCTTTGCTTACAATGCAGGCATAATGAAAGTGCAGATAAAGATGCTGCTCACAACATCAAGAAACTTAGATTAGAGTTTTTGGAGCGTAACCTCCTAGAGGCCTCCGCCATAGCTTGCTAAGGTGCTTGGCGGAGGCGTTAATCACATGAGACGGGCATGAGTTTTGAAATCTGACAAAAAAGAATAGCGGGCTTTTTATAGAAGCTTTGCTTGTTTCTGACTTGCTAAGGTCCACGCAGTGAGTTTGTAAAGCATGCGTGCGCCTACATTAGCATCCCATTCATCTGAGGGTTGGTCTGTGTTGGGAGCAACTTCGTTAAGGTCAAAACCAATAATAGTTCTTCCAGAGCGGACGAGGGCTCCAATGAGATAGTTGGCTTCTTGAAAATCCAACCCACCAGGTACAGGCGTACCTGTATGTGGACAGTAACGTGGATCAAGTCCATCAATATCAAAAGAGATCCAAACTTTTTGAGGGAGCTCATCAATAATGCTTTGGCAAATCTGATCCCAGTTTTTTCCCTGATATTTTTTTCGCTGGAGATCACGATCTAAAAAAACCTTCACACGATTTGGCTGAGAAGCGCAGTATTGTATCTCCTCCTCGCAGACATCGCGAATACCTACCTGGACTAGTTTTGATGCAGATGGAATATTTTCTAGTACATTGTACATGATTGAAGCATGAGACCAGGTGAATCCTTCGTAGGCTTTACGGGTATCAGAGTGAGCATCAAAGTGAAGGATTCCAAATGATGAATGTTTTTTTGAGATAGCCTGAAGTGCTCCAAAAGGAACTGAGTGGTCACCTCCCACAATTCCTACAATCTTATCTTTGTTTAAGAGAATCTCAGTTCGCTCAAATACCCATTGGTTTAACTTGGAACCTAAAGTGTTGACTTTTGATAACGCATCCTCAAGCGCAGGTTGGCCATCTGTGATTCCACTTGCTTCAATTATTTTTTGAGCATCTGCTTTTGCCTGAGAATTCCATTCACGCAATTGATTTGATTCTTGAATCATATGAAGTCCAACCTCATAAGGATTCAAAACATCAGTATCATAAAGATCAACCTGTTTGCTACTCGTAAGAATGGCCTGCGGACCTTCAGATGTTCCGCCTCCATACGAAGTGGTGGCTTCCCAAGGCACGGGAACATAAACGACCAAGGATTGATCCTCAGTAAAGGGGAGGCCAAAAATTCCAGAGTCAGATAATGCGGCGGCATTCGGATCAAACTTTTGAGTTGTCATAAGTGGGTACTTTACTCGCTGTTTTTAGCGTAAAAGTCAATGCTTTCACTCAGGCTTAGAGGGGGCTACTTGATTTTTTTTTAGAAATGAAAGAGTCTTGCGCCGCAATTGCATATCTCTAAGGGGGGGTGTGTGTTGAATCTAAAAAAGAGAATAGTTTTTATTTTTCTATTGGTCTGGACGGCTCAAGCGCAAGCATTAACTCTGAATCAAAGGTGGTTCTTAGAAAGGCTCTCGCCTTTTGACGGACTTAATGCAGAGACCTTAGCAACGCTTAAGAATCGTCACGTGTTGTTTGTTTCTGGTATTATGAATGAATTGGCTGATCCTCAGGTTTTGGGTTTTAAGTTTATTCAGAGCTATTATCGAAGTAATATTGATGCGATTCAAAACGAATTGGGTATGAGCTATGATTACTATGGTCCAGACTCAGGTGAAGCTGTTGATGTGAATTCTGATCAGGTTTATGCGCAGATGATGAGAGCTTATAGTCGAACGGGAAAGCCTCTCATTGTAATTGCTCACAGCAAGGGCGGGGCTGAGACACTTCATGCTATTTTGAAGCACCCCGAGGTGATTCTCAACGGCTATGTGGATCGAGTGATTTTAGTTCAGGCTGCTATTGGCGGCTCACCCATTGCAACTACAACCGAGAATCGTGGAGTTCTTTATCAGATCGTGAGTTGGTTTGTTCATCGAGGGGTAAAATCCCTTGAAACTGCTCAGAGTCAAACTAATTTTGATTCAGCTTTTTCCGTTTACCAAGACTTGCTTAATCAGTACTGGATAAAAAAATATGGAGGAAGTGGAGCAATGAGGCCTCTTCATGATGAGGTTTCTCAGAAGATTTTTTATGTCAGAGCGCATGAGTCGAGAGAAAAATTGAGCTGGGGTATTCGTACAGTCAATGATGTTTGTGGAATGAGACTCTATGATGATGGCAGGAACGATGGATTGTTGATGCTTAAAGATCAAAAACACCCTAGAATTGGAATTGATCTTGGCGTATTATCCTCGGACCACATAGGGCTGACTGTAGATTATTATTCGAATTTTTCTTCTTCTGTGAAAAAGGCTTTTACTCGAGCTGTGGTCTCTCAGGTCTATGCAGCAGATTTAGAGCTTGAGGACACCTCTCGGTATGACGAAGAAGAAGATTCCTCATCAAAAGTTGCTATAGATGAGGGCAAGTCAAAGGAGGTAGATCATCGAGAGATGCCTTAGTGGAGGATGAATTCCTATAAGCGATCTTTTTTGGAGTGTTCGTTTGATGGGAGTGATCCAACTCTTATCATTACGAAATGGTTGTAAGTTTTAGCTATGTATACAGGTGATGTTCAAAGACCCTCAACGTGGGTGAAGTTTAAGAAAAATCTCTGCGAGGGATGTTGGTCGGGGTGTTGCACGCTTCCTGTTGAAGTGAGTGCTCATGATCTCATTCGTTTAGAATTAACCACTGAGTTTGAAGCGGCAGAGTCTTTGAAAAAAGTGGCTCGTCGACTCACTCAGGAAAAAATGATCCAAGCATTTCAGGCAAAGTCTCAACTCTTTGTTCTAGCTCAGAGAAATGGAAGGGATTGTATTTATCTGGACCCTAAAAAGCGCACCTGTACGGTCTATGAGAAGCGCCCAGAAGTTTGTCGGCAGTTTCCAAAAATTGGACCAAAGCCAGGTTGGTGTCCGGGCCATATGAGGCGAGTTCAAGCAAAATAGTCCTTACTCTAGCTTAGATCACGAATCGATTTTGGGTAGATGTATGGGGTCAAATCCCCAAGCTTTAAGAATCTCTCGCTCTTCCCGCTCATTCATTGCCTTTTTGAATTTTGCTCCTGATTTGCCTTTCACCCAGGCCTCACAATCACGCCAATTGGCGTGTTTTTTGAGTACACCGTTCACTAGGCTGAGGTAGCTTGTTGGTTTAATCTCCGTTTTTTGATTAAAACTGAGAGCACTTGCTGGGAGGTTTGTATCTTTGGGTAGATCAAGAATGGAATAGGGGTAGTTCTTGAGGTTTCCATGAAAAAGAGACGGTCTTACTCTTTGAGAGAAGGCCACTGCAATCTCGTCTGCCCTTTCGTTGCCTACCACACCCGAATGTCCCCTGACATAGTTCCAGTGAACCTCTCTTTTTGAGGAGACGCGCAAGAGTTTTTGCCAAAGTTCTAGGTTCGCAATCTCAGTGCCTTGGGTAGTAAGCCAAGATCTCTTCTTCCAGCCATGAACCCATTTCGTGATCCCTAAAATGACATAAGTTGAGTCAGTGTAGAGTTCTACCGGTGTGGGGTGGTCGTCGTCATTGGGAATGCTCTCTAAGGCCTGGAGAGTGGCGGTGAGCTCCATAGCATTGTTCGTAGTTTGAGGGTCATGGCCTCCTCCTTCTTGAACATGATGCTCTGGGGAAATCCTAATGAAAGCCCATCCTCCTGGCCCAGGATTTCCTGAGCTGGCGCCATCTGTAAAAATGATGTAGGGTGACAACTTCTGCGAAGTGCTTTTTTTGAGAGTCATGATCCTTGATGAAATAACATGACCCCCTTAAAAGTGACATTATGTTTATCCCGTTGTGACAGAGCTGTGACACACAAGCGCCTCAGTTCAGTTATGGTTAAGGCTATATGCAGTTGGTTCATCTCAGAGTGGCTCACCTCTCTAAAAAACTTGCACCTGCCCTTGATTTATCGAGCTGGCAGCACCGCGGTGGTTTTTATCTTGAGACCTGCCAACGCTGGGTTTGGGTGTTTCACTCTCGTCTCCTTCAGTCCATAAATCAGATGAATTTACCTTTAGCTGTTGATCTCTATCAAGGCAAAGATGCATATGAGTTTCTCATTCGATTTGCATGCGGTCTGGAGAGTGAAATCATTGGAGAAACGGATGTCTTTGGGCAGTTGAAAGAGTCTTGGCGCCAATCCCATTTCAAAGCTGAGAAGAGTCAGGAGCAGAATGTTTTAGAGCTCACCTCCTGGATGAATCGGGTGTTTGAGGATACGAAGGAGATTCGTACCCGCTATATCCAAAATGCTGGAGGCTCATCCTACGGGACTTTAGTGAGGAAGTTCATCCGGGATTTGAGTCCAGACCAACAGACTCAAGGCGAGAAGCAAAAAGTCCTTGTCGTGGGAGCAGGGCAAATCGCTCAATCGATAGTTCCATTTTTAACTGAGTTTGATGTCTCTATCTTGAATCGAGACACTGTTAGGCTTTGTGTGATGCTCCAGGATCTTGAGCAAAAAAGTCCTTCTTTGGCAGGCTTCATTACGCCGTTGTATCAGGTTTTTGAGCAGGCATTGGCCTGGGAGCAAGCTCATCATATTTTGTTTTGTGTGCCCCCTCAGTCTGAGTTGAACTCTGAGTGGTTAAAATGCATTAGGGAAAGACGAGATCCTGTGATTTCAGTCCTTCATCTGGGAGGCAGAAAAGCAGAGTTGCCTGAGTGGTCGGATTTACCTTCGCTATTTGCTCTAGATGATCTATTTAGTTTACAAAAGTCCTTAGGCTCTATTCGTTCCATGATTTTGGCTCAAGCCTCCCATGCATGTGAAGAAAGAGCTCAGTTGCGAGCTTTAGGTCAGTCCATCTCTATTCCTCATGGCTGGGAAGATCTCGCCTGTTTTGCATAGTTAAGAATAAACGAGGAAAAGGAACACTTCAGTCATGTCGAGAAGTAAATTAAGATTGGGAACTCGTCGCTCTCTTTTGGCTTGGGCTCAAAGTAGTTGGGTAGCAAGAGAGGTGGAGAAGCTTAATCCTGGAGTTCAAGTTGAACTTGTCGGGATTGAAACTCAAGGGGATCGTATTCAAGATATTTCCCTTAGAAAAGTTGAAGGCAAGGAGTTTTTCGTAGCAGAAATTGATCAGGCTCTCTTGCGAGGGGAAGTGGATTTCACGGTTCACTCCTTGAAAGATTTGAGTTTAGATCGTCCCACCGCGTTAAGATCCGCTGCAATCCCCAGAAGAGTAAATCCTAGAGATGTGATCGTGTTTGGTCCCCATGCACTTGAGAGACTTAAAAAAGGGGAATCTCTTCAAATTGGAACATCTTCTCCTCGTCGACTTGAAAATATTCCTGATTTTCTAAAAAGTGCTTTGCCAAGGGTTCATCCAGAGCAAGAGCCGATACTGGAATGGGTTGAAATTCGAGGAAACGTAAATACGCGTTTAAGTCGAGTGCACGAACCCTTAGATTCTCCAAAGTATTTAGATGCCGTAGTGCTTGCTTTTGCTGGGATGATTCGTTTGTGGGCAGATACTCAAGGCCGAGCTGAGTTGTCTCGTTTACTCACTCATGTGAGATGGATGGTATTGCCTCTTCAGGAGTGTCCTGCGGCTCCAGGCCAAGGAGCTCTCGCTGTGGAATGTCGAGCGGATGATTATGAAACATTTCAGGCAGTGAATAAACTTCATGATCTGAGAACAGCTCGACAGATTAGTGCCGAAAGGCAGATCCTCTCGGATTGGGGGGGTGGGTGTCATCAAAGATTTGGGGCAACAGCAATTGAGTTTCAAGACGGAAAAGATTTATTGTGGATTCGTGGCGTAAAATCAGATGAAAGTTTTGTTCAGGAGTTGAGATGGACTCCTCCGCAAGGCATCTCTGAGGCAGCAGGTGCTCAAGGAGTGAGTGAGCAGAGTTACCCACTCTCTTGGGATGGAAGTGAGTGGAAGGCTCAGGCTGAGGTGATCGCTCAGGGTGAGAGTTTTCATTTAGCTCCGGCTGTTTTTGTTGCTCATCACCGCGCCCTAACCCCAGAGTGCATTTCTCAAATGGAAAATCGAAGAGTTTGGACCTCAGGTACAGCAAGTTGGTTTAAGCTTGCCTCACAAGGGGTTTGGGTCGAGGGGTGTGCTGAGGGATTAGGTTTTGAGGGTGTGATTTGGATGCTTTATGAAAAGGTTCTTGGTTTACCTGAGTTGACAGGATGGTCTGTTCTTACTCACCAAGATGCTCTGGAGGATTGGGTTCTTTTAGGGATGAAGCCTTGGGCTACTTATAAGTTAAACTTAAACTATAGAATAGATGCCATTACTTCTTTGAAACAGGCGAGTTTTATATTTTGGAGCAGCGGAACTCAAATAAATCGGTTATTAAGAGAGGCATTACCAAATGCACGACATGCCTGTGGATCAGGCAAGACGGCGGCCTATTTGAGGGATAAATTTGGGATTGAGCCTGATGTATTCCCATCTGCGGACGAGTGGAGGATGTGGGTGAGTGCTCAGCAATCCAAGGGTTCTGGGGAGTAATGACGATGGAGCAGCAATCATCATTAAGTTTAAGACGCTTGAGACAGAGTTCTCATGTTCGTGAGTTGGTTCGACAGCATCGCTTATCCGTTGATCAGTTCGTTCAGCCCCTTTTTGTTGTAGAAGGACTGAGTGCTCCTGAAAAAATTCCAGGGCTTACCGGTACTATGAGAGATACTCCACTGAGTGTTTTACAGCAAATCGAGCAGGATCTAAAAGTAGGTGTAAAAAAGTTTTTACTTTTTGGTGTTCCTAAGCAGAAATCGCTGAATCAGTTTTCTTCAGATTTTACGGCTTATCAAATTGAAGAGATTAAAAAACGATTTGGAAAAGATTTGTTTTTAGCTGTGGATGTATGTCTTTGCTCTTATACTGAGCATGGACATTGCGGCATTCTGAATGCTGAAGGTGATCATGTTGAGAACTCAAAGACGGTGCGCGAACTTGCACAAGTTGCATTGAGTTATGCTCAGGCAGGAGCAGATTGCGTAGCGCCAAGTGATATGATGGATGGGCGCGTGGGGGCAATTCGAGGAAAGCTTTCCGAATGTGGCTTAGATCAAAAGTTGATTATGAGTTATTCAGCAAAGTTTCATTCTAAATTTTATGGACCTTTTCGTATTGCTGCAGACTCTGCGCCTAAACATGTGTCATGCCTTCGAGATCGAGCAAGTTATCAGATTGATCCAGCTCATCCCCAGGATGCATATCTGAGCTCTATGCGTGATGTAGAAGAGGGTGCTGATATTTTGATGGTCAAGCCGGGCATGCCTTATTTAGATGTTTTAGCAGATCTCTCTCGTAAGATTCATAAGCCATGGGCAGTATATCAGGTGAGTGGAGAGTATGCTGCAATAGAGCTTCTAGCGGAAAAGGGCCTGATGGATGGTCCTTCTGCACATGTAGAGTCTTGGCTTGCATTTGTAAGGGCAGGGGCTTCTATGATTATTTCTTATGGCTCACGATACACAAAAAAACATTTAGAGAACGTGTCGTTTTAAATAAAAGGTTAATTAAAGGATTTGAGGAGAAGGGCGTACATATGAATATCACTCAGTCTTCGATGCTTTTTGAAAGGTCTAAGAAAATAGTTCCAGGTGGAGTACATTCTCCCGTGAGAGCTTTTCGTGGAGTGGGCGGGGTTCCTCGTTTTATTGAATCAGCTCAGGGTGCTTATCTTCATGATGTCGATGGGAATCGCTATTTAGATTACTGCATGTCTTGGGGGCCGATGCTTTTGGGGCATCAGGACCCGGATGTGAAAGAGTCAGTTCAGTCCGCACTGCATCGAGGGTGGTCTTTTGGGACGGCTGAGCCTTACTCTTTAGAGCTTGCTGAGTTGATGACTCAGACTATTCCTTGGGTTCAAAAGGTGAGATTTGTGAACTCTGGTACTGAAGCTGTTATGGCCGCTCTTCGGGTGGCTCGAGCCGCTACAGGGAGGAGTAAGATTCTTAAGTTTGATGGGTGCTATCACGGTCATACCGATTCACTCCTGGTGAGAGCAGGTTCAGGTTTAGCTGATATGGCTTCACCTGATAGTGCTGGAGTTTCTCAAAACGTCGCTTCTGAAACCATCGTAGTTCCTCTGGATGATTGGCAGAGGGTTGAGCAAGTATTTGAAGAAATGGGACATGAGATTGCTGCAGTCATCTTTGAAGGAGTTCCTGCTAATAACGGACTTCTTTTGCAGAGAGAGGACTTCTTAAGAAAGCTTGCTCAGAGAGCAAAACCATCCGGAGCTTTATTGATCCTTGATGAAGTGATTACTGGGTTTAGAGTAGCTTGGGGTGGAATGGCAGAGCGAGCTGGAATTGAGCCTGATCTAGTGACCTATGGAAAGGTGATTGGAGGAGGATTTCCAGTAGGTGCTTACGGTGGTAGAGCTGATCTGATGGATTTAGTTGCTCCCGCAGGACCTGTGTATCAGGCTGGAACTTTGAGTGCGAACCCTGTAGCCATGGTTGCAGGTTTAACTACACTTAAAAAACTTAGAAAACTGAACCCCTATCATGAGCTAGAGTCTGAGGTGGAGCGTTCCTCGCGCGCGCTTGAGGGCATGGCAAAAGAGTTAGGGATTGCACTTCAAGTGCAGAGATTTGCCTCATTGTTTTGGTGTATTTTTGGCGAGATTCAGACTCAAGATGGAATGGTAAGATCACCGAGTATGATTCCAGCAGTCCATAAGGAAGTTTACTCTCAAGTTTTTCATGGTCTTTTAGAAAAAGGCATTTACATGGCGCCTAGCGCGTTTGAGGTTTCATTTCTTTCGTTAGCGCATCGTCGTGAACATCAGGATTATGTTCTGGATTCGATGAGGGAAGTGCTGAGGGAATGTCGCAGAGGGTAAGACTGATCATCATTGCTCATGCCGTTTGGTTGTTCGTTGTCTGCTTGCTTGGAGCATGGTGGGGGCGTCTACTTTTAGCTCAAGCGGCATTGATTGCGGAGCTTCAAGGAAGTGTCCAGTCACTAGAAAAAGTGCAAAGGATGCTTTTTTGGGAATCTCCAGTTTTTTTTGGGTTACTTCTCATTTCAGCAGCGGTACTTTTTTGGCTCTATTGGAGTGATTTAAAAAAAACGAGGAGTATTCAGGCCTTTTTTGCCTCAATGACGCATGAATTAAGAACTCCACTGACCAGTATTCGGCTTCAGGCTGAATCTATTGCAGAGACTTTGGGTGAAGATCGGAACTCTGAAAAATCTCTTCTTAAGAGACTTCTTGAGGATACTCAACGGCTGGAGTCTCAAGTAGAGAGGACTTTAGAGTTGTCTCGACTTGAGGGTGGAAGTGAAATCTTTATTCAAGTGGTTGAGATTAAGTCGTGGCTTGATCGATTTTTGAAGTCTTGGTTGCCGGATCATGAGAGTAAAATTCAGCTTTCTCTTGATATTCAAGACTTGCTCATTGAAGCAGATCCCTCAGCTTTGCAAATTATTTTTAGAAATCTATTTGAAAACTCAATCAAACACTCAAAGCAGGAGCGCACGAGCGTGAAAGTTTACTCTCGAAGTGTTAAAAGTGGATGGGTGAGTTTAATTATTGAAGATCAGGGTGTTGGGTTCTCAGAGAATCAGCAAAAACTAGGTACTCTATTTTACAAAGGTGCTCAATCTACTGGAACTGGGGTAGGTCTATATCTGATTCGATCTTTAATGAAAAAAATGGGTGGTCATGCTCATTTTGTAGAAGCACCTCCATCTCGAGATGGCTCACTTCATCAGCTAACAAGCCAACGTCAGGGTTTTTGGGTTCAGCTCAACTTCAAGGAGGGGAAGTAGATGTTTGAGGAGAGAGGATCTAAAATTCTTGTTGTTGAGGATGAAAAAAACGTAGGCTCTACGCTCGTTGAAAGGCTTCAGAAAGAGGGTTTTCTGGTTACCTGGGCGAGTTCGCAATCGGAAGCGTTAGGGTGTTTGAATCATCAAAGATTTGATTTAAGTATATTGGATGTAGGTTTGCCTGATGGATCAGGCTTTGATGTTGCTGCTTATATTAGAAAAATACAGCCCTCAACGGCACTTATTTTTCTGACCGCCATGGGTGCAGCTGAAGATCGAATTCGTGGACTTGAACTAGGAGCAGAAGATTACATTGTTAAACCGTTCCATTTGAAGGAACTGATTTTGAGGATACGCAATGGGCTGAGGCGTGCTCAGTATGTTTCCTCAGAGGTCCAAGACCAATATAAAAAGGTTCAAATAGGGAAGGCGACCATCTATTTTGAAAAGTTTGAAGCCCATCTGGATGATCATGTTGTTTCACTCACTCATAAAGAAGTCGCTTTGTTGAAACTTCTCGTTGAGAAGAGGGGCTTTGTGGTGAGTCGCGATGAGATTTTAAATCATGCTTGGTCTGAGGATGAATTCCCCACTCCAAGGACTGTAGATAATTTTATCATGAGGCTTAGGCGCTTAGTAGAAATCAACCCTGAAGAGCCTCTCGTGATTAAGAGTATTCGAGGAATAGGATATCAATTAGTATGAGATTATTTGATGAAGCATTGAAAAAACAAAATCAATCGAGGCCTCCTGTTTGGTTCATGAGACAGGCGGGTCGGTATCACTCTCATTATCAAGAGCTTCGCAAGAAGTACTCTTTCACGCAACTCTGTAAGGTTCCAGAGTTGGCCTGTGAAACTACAATGGGTCCTATTCGAGATTTTGATTTTGATGCTGCCATATTGTTTTCAGATATTTTATTTCCACTTGAGGCTATGGGAATGGGGCTTGAGTATGATGAAGGCCCAAAACTAGATTGGCACTTGAAAGATGTTTCTGATCTCAGAAAACTTCAGGGTGGAGAGAGCTTGGCTTCTTATTTACAGTTTCAGGCCGATGCAATGCGACTGATTCGCAAGGCACTTCCTCAAGAAAAGGGTCTATTGGGGTTTGTTGGAGGTCCATTAACTCTATACTGTTATGCAGTTGAGGGAAGTCATCAAGGTAGCTTAAATTCCTCTCGTGAGGGCATGAATGACGGGAGATTCTCGGGGTTTTGTGATCTTCTCATCAATCTCCTTGCTGAGAATATGGCAATGCAGGCGAGAGAAGGAGCGAGTACGATTGCTGTTCTTGATACCTGTGCGGGTGAGTTTGATCCCGAGACTTATGGCCAATACATTGTTCCTCAGCTAAAGATTCTATTTGAGCGATTCAAGCAGAAGTGCCCTCATACTCCACTATTTTACTATTCTAAAGGAACTTCAGAGCTTCACTGGGAGAAGCTCATCGATCTCCCCTTTGAGGGATTAGGGGTGGATTGGAGACACTCCATGCCAAAGGTTCTCACTCAATGGGGTAAGTACTGGGCTATTCAAGGCAATGTAGATCCACATGCATTATTCATGGATTCAAAAGATCTTGAAGTGTTATTGAGAGAGTTTTTTCAATCTATTTTAGATCTTCCTCAAGAGGTGAGACGGGGCTGGGTGTGTGGACTCGGTCATGGTGTTTTACCCAAGACTCCAGAGCAGAGCGTCAGGTTATTTCTCAAGTTGCAAAAGGAGTACTTCGGAGTGCAGACTAGTACTCCAGGGTGTGAAGGATTGAAGTCAGAACTGGGCAGTGATTCGAGTTCATTTACGACTCAAGGATTATCAAAAATGGGGAGTGCTTAAGATGAGTTTTACCCATGATTCTCACAAAAATCATCACTCAGGAGAGCAGCTTTTGTCTGAAGCAAAAGCAACTATCGCTTCTGATCATTTGTTAAAGAAATATAATGTTCCTGGGCCGCGCTATACTTCATACCCCACGGTTCCTTACTGGACGGATAGCCCTACTCAAGCGCAGTGGATTGAGCATATCTCTCAGTCGCTAGAAGAGAGTGAAAAAGTGGGTGTAGGTGCTGCGCTTTATCTCCATATTCCATTCTGTGAGAGTTTATGCACGTACTGTGGATGCAACACGCGAATCACAAGAAACCATCAGGTTTCGCGTCCTTATATTGATACCTTACTCAAGGAGTGGGATCTTTATCTCACACAGCTGAAGCGTAAAATTAAGTTGAGCGAAATTCATTTGGGTGGAGGAACTCCAACATTTCTTTCTGCGTCAGAACTTGATCTTCTCATGCAAGGGATTCTCTCGCGAGTTGAGATCGCCGCAGATGCTGAGTTTTCCCTAGAGGCAGATCCAAGAGTGACTAAGCGCGATCAGCTTGAAGTTTTGAGAAAACATGGCTTTAAGCGTCTTAGTTTAGGGATTCAGGATTTTGATCCTAAGGTTCAGGAAATAGTACATCGAGTACAGTCCGAAGAACAAGTAGCGCAACTTACTCAAGTTGCTCGAGAACTAGGATTTGAAAGCATAAATTTCGATTTGATTTATGGCCTACCCTTTCAATCGCTCAAGAGTGTGCAGTCCACTATTGATGCAGTGGCGAGAATTCGTCCAGATCGAATTGCATTCTATGCCTATGCGCATGTGCCTTGGATCAAGCCTAGTCAAAGAAGATTTACAGAGGCAGATCTACCTGCAGGAGATGAGAAGCGAGCTCTTTACGAGGAAGGCAGAAAAATTCTAGAGAACCTCGGTTATCGCGAAATTGGGATGGATCACTTCGCATTAGAAACAGATTCTTTATGGAAGGCTAATCTAAATAAACATCTCCACCGTAATTTTATGGGATACATCTCCCGTAGAGTTTCTCCTCTAATTGCGCTCGGAGTTTCTGCTATTGGTGATGCATGGAGTGCATTTTCTCAGAACGAAAAGCTTCTGGAAACTTATCAAGCTCGAGTGGAAAAAGGAGAGCTTCCCCTTTTAAGAGGGCATATCTTAACGCAGGAAGATTTGGTATTGAGGCAGCACATCTTAAATTTGATGACTTCACTTGAAACCTCCTGGAATGATCCAGAATTCTGGTCTGCACATTTAGAGAATGTACAGGAAAGACTAGGTGAGCTTGAGAAAGACGGAATTGTAAGAACCACAGCATATTCTTGTCACGTGACTGAGCAAGGTCGTGCTTTTTTAAGGAATGTCTGTATGGCATTTGATTCAAGACTTCTTGAAAAGACTCCAGCCACGCAGCTTTTTAGTCAAACGATTTAGAGCTTGCGTTAGGTAATTCGGACCCTAGAGTTTCTGGTTTCATTTCATCTGCACTGCTGGATGATCGTCATATTATGAAAGTATGATTTGTCTGGAATCTCGCATATTGGGATCTGCAGGAGATTGTGGGGAGTATGCTTTCTTGATTCGTATCTTCTGATGGGTGTTAGTTTTTGAAAAGTAAAGTTTTTGCTCGCTGTGTCTAGTGCATACCGGCCGGAGCGGTTTGAAGAGTGATTGAGTGAACTCGATGGCCGAAAGCTTGGAAAAGGTATTGGGGGAATAGGTGCGGGTGTGGGTAGCGGTGCAGGCGATGGGTTTGCAGGGCCAAATGTAGGGCCTGGTTGTGGAGTATGGTCAGGAAGAGGCCATGGAGAGAGAGAAGGCTGGGGATGAGGATCTGAGTGAGAGGGTGGGAGAACTGAGGGTGCGCTCGGGCTTGGGCTTGGCTGGGGAAAAGGTGCTGGTGAGTGTGAGATACTTGGAGAAGGAGTCGGCCTAGGGCCCGTATTTTCAAGAGAGTTTAGGTTTTTTCCTGTCCACCAGAGTGTTTCAATTTTCATGATCGGGTGATCGATATCACTACAATCAATTCTACCCCACATATCTGCAACGATTGGGGTTTGGCAGTTGATATGTTGGTTAAAGTCACGCTTCAGATATGCAAAACCTGCATTTACAGTTAGGTAGAAGTTTCCATCAGGCATGACTTCCCAGGTTGAGAGCTCAGTTGGATTTCCTTCTTTTCTAACATCTAATGTCATTTTGATGCAGTCGATCTGAAAGGTAAAAGCAGGAAGATTTTCATTCAGCTCAACTGCTTCAATTCTTGGATGGACCTCGGTGATGAACTGTAGAGAAATGGGTTTGGGTTGTGAGAAAAATCCGTGTGGACATTGGCTCCCAAATGCTCCAGAGCCATGTACATCTAATGCGGCTGCCTCAATGACTGCAGGCTCAGAAGCGCTTTGAGTTTCTGAGTCGGAAGGAGGGGGCGCTGAGGAGTTTTCAAGAGAGCATCCACCTAAGATGAGAGAGAATAAAAGATAGATCTGGATTGAAGCCTTCCATGAGCTCAATTTCATCCCTCGCTACGGATGCAAATTAAAGACCATGCATGTCGTTTAATGAGAGGAGAAAGATGATAGTTAATAGGATTAGAGTAGCGGGGATGAGATATCCTATCGGGATCAGATCTTTTTTTTTCATAAAAGTATCCTTTCTCTAAGTGAAGAAATTTAGTCCTTCAATTATAGGTCAGTGCGTAAGTTATGCCAGGGGCTCGCTTTGCTTTTAGAAATAAAATTCCTCACGTTTTTTCGATAAAAATCAGATAATTTAGTTACCTTGAGGTGATGTGCTGAATAGTAGGTGAGGTGGAAAAAATACACTGGGGCCATTTAGGACCCAATGAAGCGTCAAAATGATTCTAAATCTATTTATATTTAATCCGGGAGATCGTTATTCTAGAGTTTTGAGCATGACTCAATCATGCCTCTTAGACTAACTGAACCCGTATAATTTCCGAATAAAATATGACCTTCTTGAGCGCACCAGGTCATTTTTGCAACCTCTAATGCTTGCATGAGATTTTCATTGTACTTAGGGATAGCTCGATTCCATCTTGAAATCGAGTACTCAGAGATTGTGCCCTCTAAACTAAAAAGGGATTTCATATCTTTTTCAATCCTCTGAATCAGAGTATGGTCAGAATCGGCTAATAATTCTGGACGATGTGAGCCACCTAAGAAAGCGGTGCATGAAATCCAATCTTGAGTGCCTTTGACCTTGTTAGGAAATGAACTGGAGTTAAATAAAATTCCCAAGCATTCCATGCCTTCACTCTCAGGAATGAGTACCCCCAAGCCCCTGGGTATAGACTTAAGTTTTCTCTGATCTATAAAAACTGTGACTGAAATTAAGGGAGTATACTCAATGCTGGACAGAGCCTGAGATAGGCTTGGATTAATCTCCTTCAGGAGTTGAGCTGCCTCATAAGCAGGTGTACAAATGATCAGGTTCCCTGCTTCTGGAAGTTGAGTGATTTTTTGTCCCAAGCTAACCGTGTTTCCTGGGGTAGACTGAATTCTATGATAAAGTGCTTGAGTAAGAGACTCCATGCCGTGAGTAGGCGTCATGATTGAGGGGCGAGCTTGGGAGAAACGTTTTTTGCGCAAAAGTAATCGCTCTATGACCTGCCTAAGAACATATCTAAAGATTGAGTTTCCAGATGGGATGCAAAGTTTTGGAAACGCAGCTTGGAGAGATATTTCTTCAGCTTTTGCTCCATAAATACCCTGAAGCATAGGTGCAAATAAGTACTTCAGCGCAGCATCTCCTAAATGGTACTCACTCCACTGTTGGACACTCCATTTTTTGTAAGAAGGATCATTTGGAGCTTTCTTGAAGCATACTCTGTAAAGCAAATTCAAAGTCTCAAAAAGCGACAGGGGAAAGCGCCTGAGTTTTCCTCCTCTCAAGATATAGCGGGCGCGAGAGCGAGCATTGATAGGTGTGAGAGGGGTTTGAAGCTCTTGAAATAAAGCGCTAACAGCAGGAGTAACAAGCAAAGAATGGGCTGCAGATTCTGCAATGCCGCATGGGAGATCAAATGTTTGAATAAGTCCTCCACATCGATCTTGGGCTTCAATGAGGTGAATGTGATACCCTTTTTGATTCAGGAAATAAGCTGCAAGTAGACCGGATACTCCTCCTCCGATCACAGTAACTTGTTTGTGGCTTGGGTTCAGGCGACCTAAAATTTCAGACATGGTGATTTGCTTCTTATCTTTGGTTTGAGCTGGTCTCGGAGGAAAATTTAGTTTACCTCTCTTTTATACCCAACCTTAGGGAGAAGTCTGTTAAATTTTCTTGGAAAGCCAAATTCTACATCAGAGAGGGGTGGCTGGCGTGAAGAGCCAAATGCCAAAACAAAAATTAAAGTTGACCTGGAAGCACAAGTACATCATTTTGTTCGTGTTTTCAGTGCTTATCATCGGTTTAGATCAGCTAACGAAGTGGTGGATCACTCAAGAGTTCACTTTAGGAATGACGATTCCGGTGATTCATGATTTTTTTAATCTCACCTACGTCCAGAATAAAGGAGCAGCTTTTGGCCTACTTGCCCAGGCTCATCCAAGCTTTAGAGTCCCATTCTTTATCATTGTTCCTTTTGCTGCTCTTGGATCGATTGCTTATGTTTTTAGGCGGTTGCCTGATCATGATTATAGGATGGCAACAGCCTTTTCATTGGTCATATCTGGAGCAATCGGAAATTTAATTGATCGGCTTTTTCTAGGTTATGTGGTGGATTTTTTGGATTTTCATTGGAAGTGGACCTATCATTTTCCTGCCTTTAACGTAGCGGACTCTGCAATCTGTGTCGGGGTAGGGTTTCTCATGCTAGATCTATTTATTCAGGAAAGAAAAGGAGCGCAGTCAAATGCATCCCATTCTTCTTAGTCTTGGGCCGATCACGATTCATACGTATGGTTTTTTGATAGCACTTGGGTTTGTTTTAGCTGTTGAGGTCATTCGAAGGCTTGCTATTCGATCAGAGCTTAATCCTGAAAAAATGGTGGAGTTTTGCTACGGACTCCTGTTTATTGGATTTTTAGGGGCGCGCCTACTCTATATCATTACACGGTGGAGTGAGTTTGCTTCAGATCCCATTGCTATTTTAAAAGTCTGGGAAGGCGGACTTGTTTTTTTAGGTGGGCCTATTGCAGATATTCCTTACCTTTTTTGGATTTTTAGAAAGAGTCGGCTCCCGGTTTGGAAGTCGCTTGATGTATTTGCTCCAGGCCTGGTTCTCGCTCATTCAGTAGGCAGATTGGGATGTCTAGCAGCGGGCTGTTGTTATGGAAAACCCACCGAATCTTTTTTTGGAATTAAGCTTTATTCTGAGCTCGTTGAGCCCTATCTTAGGGGGATCCCTCTTCATCCAACACAACTCTATGAATCATTTTCTCTTTTTATTTTATTTCTCGGTTTGATTTGGATTCACCGCAAAAAGCTCTTTGATGGGCAGGTTGCTCTTACCTATCTTCTTATCTATCCAATGATTAGAAGTATTATAGAAGTATTTAGAGGAGATCAGATCCGAGGATTCGTCATCGATGACGTCCTATCTACGAGTCAGTTCATCTCGATTTTTATCTTCCTGGGAGCTGGCATCGCTCTTTGGAGACGTCTCAATGAAATTCGAGCAACCGATTCATCTCGGTTTAATACTCAATCCACTAGTGCTAAGAAAGGCTAACTCTCTGTGATTGAAATCCCGAATCCTGTTATTATGAAGAGATTCATTATTATTTTCATGATGACATTTTCTCTTGGATTGGTGACTCTTCCGTTGGCGGTAGTTTCGAGAAGGGTTTTTGGGGAGGCGCTCACATTAAACCACTACGCTTTAAAAAATGTGTTGAAATTTTCTATTTTGGCAGTTTGAGTCTGATATGGATCAAATTTTAAGACGAAAAGCACTTTATCCTTAAATCACCAGAAAGTGATGAGGCTTATGAATTCTACTCTTACCCCCCTACTTGCGATGAGCATGACATTAAATACTATTTTAGTAGGACAGACTGAGGCGAGAGAGATTAAGGATTTTACTGCAACTGAGGTTCGTCTGGTAGAGCATCCTTCAAGGATTATCACCCTTGCTCCATCTTTAGGTGAATTAGCTGCGGACCTTCTCGGAGATCATCTTGAGAGGATTATTGGGGTGAGTGAGTTCTCCGATGACCCCCCAGCCTTGAGAAGAGTTGAAACTGTGGGAGCTTATCAGCGGTTCAATCTTGAGAAAGTATTGTCTCTTAAGCCAGATTTGGTTTTCGCAACTTTGGATGGAAACTCAAAAGACCAAATCCAGTATTTAAGAGAGAAAAAAATACCTGTTGTAGTTCTTTCCACCGAAAGTTTTGCTCAGATTGAGAATTCTATTCTACTCATGGCCGAAGCCTTAGGTGAGCAGGAATTAGGAAGGGGGCTTCTCAAGCGATTCCAGACCGGACTCGAGCATTTTAAAAAGAGATCTTTGGGGCGCCCACCTCTGAGTGTATTTGTTCAGCTCAATGATGAGCCCATCATCACGAGTGGTAAGAAGTCTTTTCTTACAGAAGCACTGCAGGTAGTAGGTGCTCAAAGCATTTATCAGGAGGCAGAGTCCACTTATCCCAGACCTTCAGTTGAGGATGTGATTCAAAAAGATCCAGATTTTATTCTTATTCTTGCTTTCACCCCAGATCTAAGGCCCTTTGAAGGGGCACGAAAAAAGTGGATGTCATTTGTGAAAATGAAGGCAGTGAAAGGTGATCATGTGGTTATCCTTAAAAGCGATGAGTTACTTAGGCCTACGCTCCGAATCCTCGAAGGACTGTCTCGCTTAGAAAATACTCTTTATCCAAAGCCAAGGAATCAAGGAAGATGAAAGAAAACCAAACTCTGAGTGAATCCCCTTTGCGCTCTCAAGGTTTCCGAATGCGGCCCCTCCTTTTCGGATTATTCCTATGGACTCTCGCCTTGATCCTATCTTTAAAGACAGGCGCTGTTGCTGATATTTCCTGGGAATTGATCTGGGAGGTGAGGCTTCCTCGTGTGCTCTTAGCTTCAGGCATAGGAATGGGGCTTGCTGTTTCTGGAGCAGTCTTGCAGGCGCTGTTTTCAAATCCATTGTGTGAACCCTATACGCTTGGAATTTCATCAGGCGCTGCCTTAGGGGCTGTATTAGGGAGTTCTCTTGGCTTGGAAGCATCCATGAGTGGACTGACAGGAAGCGCTTTTGTGGGTGCACTAGTATTTTGTGGAGTTCTTCTTTTGCTCACTTTTAGAGGAGCCGGGAGTACCTCGGTTCTACTTTTGACTGGGGTGATTCTAGGATTCTTAGGAAATAGCTTGCTCACATTATGGATAGCACTTACCGATACTCAAGGACTACAAGGAGCGCTGGTTTGGTTATTTGGAGATTTATCTCGCGCCCGAATGAATGGAGTCATCCTGACTTTGGTCAGTTTAGTTTTTCTCGTCTTTTCTCTGTGGCGTGAGTCGAGATCTTTAGATGCTCTTTTAGTGGGTGAGGAAATGGCAACAGCTGTTGGGGTAGATGTTCCTCGAGTCAGGCGAAGAATTATGGTGTACTCATCACTTATTGTAGGGCTGTGTGTCAGTGCAGGCGGAATTATTGGTTTTATTGGGCTGATTACACCTCATTTTGTGAGGCGATCTGTAGGTTCCACTCATTCCCTGTTAATTCCTCTCTGTGCTATTTGGGGTGCTTCTGCATTGATGTTAGCAGATGGAGCTTCAAGAGTTCTTGCTCGCCCTTTTGAATTGCCTGTGGGTGTGGTGAGTGCACTCATTGGATCTCCGCTATTTCTCTGGGTGATGCTGAAGCGCAAGGGAGGACAGTATGAGTCATGATTCAACTGAGGGTCATCCCCCACTGATTGGAGTGTATGGGTTATCGCATGCACGTCCTCAAGAGAGTCGAAATTCAGATCGACTGGGAGATTCACAGGGGTGGATTTTAGAGGATTTATCTACTGAAATTCGAGGCGGAGAGTTTATTGCTTTGATGGGCCCTAATGGATGTGGAAAATCTACTCTCTTAAAGATCCTTGCCGGGGTGCTACCGATAGAGAGTAGCATGAGTTCGGGATTAATTAAGTACAGAGGTACTCAGCTTCATTCCTTCTCCATGCATAAGAGGGCTCAGCTAATTACCTATGTTGCTCCTGATTTTAGTTCTGAGTTTCCACTCACCGTGGAAGAAGCTGTGGCATTAGGTCGTATCTCTTATCGATCTTCCTTAGGGATCAATTCTGCATCAGAAAAAGAGAAAAAAATAATCAATGAAGCCCTTGATTTGTGCCAGTGCAGTTTGATCAGGCACCGTGAGTTGAGGTCATTAAGTGGTGGAGAGAGACAACTAGTGGGTTTGGCTCGCGCCTTAGCCCAAGAAAGTCGAATTCTTCTCCTCGATGAAGCTCTTTCTAAGATGGATCTGAATCACCAAGTCCTTATGGGAAAGCTTTTGACTCAGTTGGTTAAAAAAGGCAGTTCTGTAGTATTAGTCTCTCATGATTTAAATCTAGCCTCTGAGTGGGCCGATCGTCTGTGGCTAATGAAGGAAGGAAAACTCATCTATGATGGTTCGCTTTGCGAAGGACTCACTCAAGAAAACCTAGAGCGTCTCTACCCTCATACTCCTCTCCTTGTAATGCCTCATCCTCAGGGAAAAACCCTTAAAGTGTTTTTTGCGTGAAATGAAGAAATTGAAAAAAATAAAAAATTCGAATCCGCTTTCACAAGATCAGTCTGCTCTCCAGGAGGCCCATCAACGGTCTTGGATCTTTGAGGTGAGCGATGGAGTTGTGATTCGATTGAAGATTCAGGCCCAAGCATCAAAAACGGAGATCGTGGGTCTTTATGGAGAGGATCAAGAACGATTAAAAATTAGAATTGCAGCAAAGCCAGTCGATCATGCTGCTAATGAAGAGCTACTGAGATTTCTTAAGAAAATACTCCAAGTCTCCTCCTCTCAGCTTCATCTCATTCGAGGCCAGCTCAATCCCTTAAAGGATGTTCTCTGTCACGGGGTTAGTGTTACGGCTCTTAAGCAAACACTTCTCAAAGAGAAATGATTCCAATTTTGATGCAGCCTCATATTTTACTCCACGCTTGAGCTGTAATCAAAAGCTCAAGAGAGTTGTTTTGAGTCAAGCTGGCACTCAAGAGAGGTGCAAAAGGCACCTATAGCCCCCATCTTTTTGAAAAGCTTCATGAATTCAATGAGTTGCATTGGTATAAAATCTGCTCTCATTGCTTCATGAATCTATGAGAAGGGAGATTCTTATGAGTCAGGTTTTAAGAATGTTAACTTTTAGTTTTGTTCTTGGGCTAGCTACATCTTCAGTACAGGCTGATTTTAGGCCGAGTCCCATTCCAATTGGACCCATTGGTCCGATCCCACCCATACACCTTTATCCTAAGGAGATTCCATGTACAGAGGCGCTGAAGCCGTATTTTGATTGGATAACACGCGTCACCCCAGGCCTTGAGGATGTCAGAGGTGTGAGTTTTATGTTGGTGTTTAATCACCAAAAAAATCCACGCCAGCCTGGAGTGGATCAGAAACAAAATGTATCAGGATACTCAAGCGGCGATCTCGCCTTTCAGGGAGGAAATCTCGTAGGAGATGTTTATTCCTACTTTAGTGATCGTACCTACTGCAATAGTACAGGCAGTGGGTTTTGTGTGGATAATCATCCATTCAATCCTAATGCAAAGGATCTTTCTAATATAACGATAAGCACAGATGGCAAGATGACCACCATTCTAAAGAGCCGTGGTAATGCAAAGCAAATTGATCAGCTCGTTTGTATGGATAATGGAGTGATCTATGCACCATCCAAGCTTGGTCAGAGTTTAATGTCTGTGATTACGCTTCAAAAAGTAGGCTTCCAGAGCCCACGGTAAATCGTCAATCTTCCTCATGCAGCAATAGGGTAAGATCAAAGAGCTGAGCTGAAGGAAAAGACTGATGAGTCTATCCTCTAGGCTCAGCTCCTTTATTATTAGCGATCCTCTGAGCACTTCTTGAGCTGCAGCTGAAACTTAGTTCTTCGATCTTTCTTCTTTCTGGGCTGAGTGAGGTCCAGGGTATCAATCTGAAGCATAGCATTCTGTGATGGATTCTTATTTTCAATTGAGAGTTGAGTACTGATGACGAACTGAGTTTGAGAGGAGCATGGAGACTTTGAGTGTACTCTATGAACTTCATAAAATTCGCTCATGATGGGTCCCCTGAACTTCACAAGTTTTCGAGTCTCCTTATTGTTCTCTCCCTGAAAACTATATTCTGCTAAAAACTCAGAGGATGATTTCTCAGGTAATGAATTAAACCCTCGGTAATCTGCCTGAGTGATTTTGAGCTTGTAGTTCTCCGGAATCTTAAAGGGGATGACCATGGTGCAAGTTTTTCGATCAGCTTGTTGTGAGCGATCCGTACCGACATGGTAATCATCGTAGATGATGGAGAGTTCGCTTCCATCTGGGCTAAGAACTGCAGATGAAGACTGTAAGGAGCAACCCGTGCCTTGAATGATGGGTAACCCCATTTGAATGAGACCGGCTTCTGCCCAAGAGGCGCCGGATGATAAGAATGTTAGCACTAATGAATAGATTTGGACAAGACGATGATTTTTTTTCATGTGAATCCCCCCTGTAGGGGTTCATGACAGATTTTAATAAATATTTCTAGTAGGGCGATTTTGCACCAGTTGGAGTAGTGAAAAAATGCACCGGTGCCTGAATTTGCAGCCAAGATATTTTCAAAAGTTTATTTTTAAGTATTCATAAATTTATTAAAATAAGCCAAAAAATACAAAAAAGTCTAAAAAAGATAATGATAAATTGATTCGGCATTGGACTTGCTTAAGAGAGGACGCGTTGTGAATGTGGAAGTGAAATAAAAAATTTTAAGAACGGGATAATGAATATGAAAAAACTACTCATGGTACTTGTTGCATTGTCAGCAGCTCAGGCATACGCAGATGATCTTCAGTTAGGATATCCTGCTTCTGGAGGCTCAGGATGCCCTCAAGGCTCTGTTTCAGCAGTGTTGAGTCCAGATCGTAAAACACTTTCCGTATTGTTTGATCAATATCTAGTTGAAGCTGGCAGAAGTGTTGGAAGAAATGTAGACCGTAAGAGCTGTAATCTTGCAATTCCAGTCCATGTTCCAAATGGGTACAGCATCTCACTCTTTAAGGTGGATTACAGAGGCTTTAACAGTGTTCCTTCAGGCGCAATGTCCCGCTTGAACGTGAACTACTTTTTTGCCGGATCTCAAGGTCAAAACTACAGCAAGACATTCTACGGTCCTGTCACAAATAACTACTTCCTGAGTAGTAATGTTGTGGGAACTTCCCTTGTTTGGTCTCCCTGTGGAGCTGATACCAACTTGAGAATCAACTCTGATTTACTCGTTTCAACAAACCAATATGGTGAGCAAACTATGGCTACCGTGGATAGTACGGATATTAAGTCAGGCTTGATCTATTACATCCAAATGCGCCGCTGCCAGTAATTCTTTACATCTCCTGATATCCTCCGGAGGTTATCATGCTTCCGGAGGAATTCTTATCCTAATAATTTGCCTCTCTCTCTCCAATAAGCTTCTAGTTCGGTGATTATCCAATACTAAAGTTTCCTCCTAATCAATGCACGCACCTCTTACGATGAGATGCCTCAAGTGCAACAGTGAAGATAAAAGTCACGTGAGTATCCAAACTCCATGATTGCACTTTTCATTCAATACTTAGGCGGTGAGTGAGTTCAGATTTATTAGTGTAAATGCCCACATCTGAGGGTGTAGTGAAGGTACCTTTGACGTAGTGCGGGAGATGGAAATCTCTTGGCCACAAAAAGGTAAGTATAAGTATCAATTAATCCACTTCTAGCCTCTGCATTTCCTGGATGAAATGCAGTGGCAAGATCAAGCAGGGATTGAAGGAATAAAAACTCATTGTTTTGAGAAATAGCCTCGAGCATATTGAAAAACAAGGTTCCCTGATAAGCCGATGTGTTAGGGGTGTTACGATGAACCCAGATACCAATACCTGCAGAAGTTCCATATTGATTATTCACGTAATAATGGGCGCCGCTATGCCATGTATTTCCGTGAGAGTGATCAAGGGCTCTTAATTTTGAAACGATTGTACCCCGAAGAAAATCCAAGTAAGTTTGACTTTCTTGGCTTAGGCTAGGTGGGAGATTTCGCTCGATCATAAATACATTAAGGCGTTGAAGATAATCATCGTTTAAGGTGAAGTTAACATCTAAAAATAGCGCGTCATTTATCACTTCGTTTTCTGTAAGTAAGCTCTGAGGAAGTATATCTCCGAGCTCTAACGGAATATGAAGTCCAGCGCTTGGGTATCGGGTAAATCCACTGGTATCTAGATTGGCTCGTAGAAAATCTCTAAAACCGAGGGAAAAAATTTGGTAGCCGTGTTCAGTGTCGCTTTGGTCTGAAATGTTTTCACTCGTGATATCGATAAATTGACCATCAAGTTGAACATTGTTAAGGTAGAGTCCAATTGGATCACTATGGCGGCGGTCATATTCTGTCTTGTACTGTTCGGCTTCAGATCTCGAATAGTTTTGCTCAAAATGAGGTGCAGGGCGAGTGACTGGGAGACTAATTTGAGTTCCAGGCACTGGGGTTGGAATGAGATAACCGGTACCCGCAGAAGTCAATACGTAAGATTGTGGTGTAGTAGAGTTAGAGCTTAGTGGAGTGCTTGTTGGAGGTCTGCTAGAAAAGCCATGACGTGGAGGTGCGAGAGATGGTCGAGTACTGGGGCTAGAGAGAGGAATGGGAGATTTTACCGGAGGCGGCAGTTGCTGGGGTCCTGCTGTAGGAGATGGTTTTGATTCACATCCAGTGAGGGAGAGGCTTAGTCCTAGTAAGCCTATTAGAGTAAAGCGTGTCATAATTCATACCTTTTTTGATTGTGATATTTTTAGAACTATTTTAGTAAATAATCAATAAATAATAAGTAACAAATTAAGTTGTTAATGGCTCTCTCGCAAGAGAATGATTTGTAAGATCTAGAGAGTTACATATTATGTTGATATGATTTGCTTTTCTCTGTATGTGGTGAGGACTGTTTTATTAATATTTTGATTTAATGGTTTATGACTCTACTCATAGCGTCGGTATTATGATTGAAGCTGGAGTGAACTCGAATTTGCCTCGTAGACCAAAAAAGTTGATATTCATTACATAAAAAAGGGAATGAAGCTAAGGCGGGTGGCAGTATTTTGGATTGAGATCAGGAGAGTTTATAAATTTTACTGTACGCTCGGGCTCTCAAGAGCTAAGTTTGATGGATGCTAAAAAAGACCTCTTTTTACATGTCACATTCTCAATCTGGAGTTTCAGCTGATCTATCGTTATTCCTAAGTCAACTTAAAGAGGCAAATTTGAGAATAACAGCTCCCCGAGTTTCAGTTCTTAAGGCTTTACTCGAAGGTCATGGGCCTTTTACGGTTGAGGAAATTTTTGAGAAGGTTAAATCGGGTGAGTCCGGGTGCGATCTAGCCACTGTTTATCGGATATTAGGGAGTTTTGAAAAAATAAACATTCTCAGGCGATGTGACTTTGGGGATGGGAATACTCGGTTCGAATTAGCGGGCATAGATAATCATCACCACCATCATGTGATCTGCAGGGTTTGTCGGCGAGTTGAGGGGCTGGGGGACTGTGAGATCCCGGAGCTTAATCAATTTGCAGAAAAGCTGGGTTTCTCTCAAGTTTCCCACTCACTTGAGTTTTTTGGTGTATGTCCAGAATGTAGTGCTCAGGGCTCAGTCTAGATTTTAGACTCATCGCTTCATCTATTGATTCAAAGCGAGTTTGCGGTTGAAAGAATATCCTATTGGCTAGGGCTAGAGCTAAAGTGATTCTGTTGTGTTTTTAGTCTTGTCATCTCATCAGAGATCTATGAGGGCTTAAAAGACGGGTCATTCTAGGGCAAAGTGAGATGGAGCCTCATTGAGGAGAGTTGAGGACAAGGAGCGTGGGGGTAGTTAAGACCCTACAAAGAATGGAAGAAATATTTTTAGATTTAGATTAATCTCATCTTATGGCTGAAAATCACCTATTACCTTCGCAAGAGTCTTATGTAGAGATAAGTTCATCGGCATTAGAGCATAATGTCAGAGTTTTTAGAAAGCTCATCTCTCCTCAGTCAAAGCTGGGCGTTGTTCTTAAGGGTAATGCTTATGGACACGGTCTAGAGGTGGTTTTGTCTGTCGTTTATCCTCATGTAGATTGTTTTTATCTCATTGCAGCAAAAGATGCTTTTTTGATTCGGGACTATGAAAGACAACATCAATTGTCACGTAAGAGAATTGTAGTGATTGGAGTTTGCTCAGTAACAGAGATGCTTCAATGTGCTCAGCTGATGGTTGAGGTTGCTCTTGGAGTTACGGATTGGAGGCGCTTTAGTTCTGTATTTAAGTCTCAAAAGTTTAAGCTCAGAGCTCATTTGCACCTGGATACAGGATTATCGCGAGAGGGTATTAGAGAATCTGATTTGGTTCATGAACTTAAGGCGTTGAAGCTTGAGGGTTCCTGGCTTGATATTGTGGGTTTGATGTCTCATTTTGCAAATACTGAGGATGTGACCGAACAAGAGTATGCTCTTCAACAACTTGAAGCTTTTGATCGCATGAGCGATAAGGTTGAGGAAGTTTTAGGTAAGAGTGAGAAGCTAGAAAGACATTTTGGTGCAAGTGCAGCTACCCTGGTATTGCCTCAGTCTCGGTATGATATCGTGCGAATAGGGATATCTCTCTACGGCATGTGGCCCTCTAATGAAGCACGAATTTCAGCAAGGTTGATTTTAAAGGAAGTTCCTGAGTTTAAGCCGGTTTTGAGTTGGAAGTGTTTGAGTCAACTGGTTAAGTCGATTCCTAAGGGGACTTATGTTGGCTATGGATGTACTTATCGCTGTGATCATGAAACGGTGATTGCTGTATTTCCGGTAGGTTATTTTGATGGTTATCCTAGATTGGCTTCAGGCAAAGCACATGTGCTCATTCATGGAAGACGATGCCCTGTGATCGGGCGAGTGATGATGAACCATATGATAGTAGATGTAACAGGAGTGGTTCAACGAGGTGAATCAGAGTTGGTTGCGACTCTATTAGGAGTGGATGGAGAGGAGAAGATCTCGGCAGAGCTGATTGCAAGTTGGGCTCAGACCATTCACTATGAAATTGTGACCCGCATAGGGAGTCATTTACAGCGCATACTCGTGAAATAGTCTATAGTTTTAAACTAATTAGATAGATAATTAATGAGAAAGACGTGCAAGAGTCTGTAATTTGGTGTAAAAGACTTTGTGAAATGTGGTGGGGGTAGAAGGATGTTTGATGAAGCCCCAGTTCATACTCAGATGGTTTTATGTCCAAACGTTTATTTTCCTCATGCTGAATCATCATGCATTTGCATTGCCTGAATCTATCCTTGCGCTTGACTTGACTACAGGTAAAAAAGTGCTGGGAGTTTTAAAGTCCTCTGGAGATTCCCAGAAGTATACAGTCTTAGTCTTCCTCTCTATTTATTGTCCATGTTCCAGAAGTCATCAGCCTGCATTAAAAAAGCTTTATGAGGATTTCTCGGGAAGTCAGTTTCAGTTCTTGGGAGTTCACTCAAACGCTAATGAGTCAGTAGATGATTCACTAAATTATTTCAAGCAGGCAGACCTTCCATTTCCCGTCATTCAGGATGAGCGTGGAGAGTTGGCTAATGAGTTGGGAGCCTATAAGACTCCACATGCCTACATCCTAGATCCTGAGATGAAGGTCATTTATCAAGGCGGAGTGGATAATAAAAGTGATGCAGCTTTTGCGACAGAACACTTTGTAAGAGATAATCTGACTCTCATCAAAAAGGGTCAAAAACTAGGGGAATCTAGGCGCCGTGTTTTAGGGTGTCAGATCTTGCGATCCTCAAACTAAGAAGGGGAAAAGACTCATGAAAGCTAATCTTGCTTTATTGTTTTTGTTTTTTACTTGTTCAACTCAAGCGTCATCGGTTTATGCAGACTCTAGGTTGCCGAAGAAGACCAAGGAAGATGTTCATGAACAGTGTGACTTACATTTTAGAAAGCTAGGGTTTTGTGGTGAATGGAGTTGGGTGATCAAGCCCCAACCAGTAGAAATGATTACAGAGAAAGATAAAGCAGAGTTAGATGTCACGATTTGTCCTCGGAAAGCGAAGCTGAAAAAAGGCAGTCATTCAAGTGATCTCAAAAAGTATGATGACCTTCATGTCAGGCTTTGGATGCCTTCTATGGGACATGGCTCGCGCCCTACGAAAGTTCGGCTTGTATCGCAAGAGGGGGTGTGTCGAAAGTTTAAGGTTGAGGATTTATATTTTACAATGACTGGAGATTGGGAAATTCAGTTTGAGTTGAAGCAAGGTCAAAAGATCTTAGATCAGACTAAGGCTTCTTATGATTTGTAGAAAGATGAATGGAAGTTCATTAAAAAAATCTTGGGTTGGAGTGAGTTTAATTCTTTCTGCTTGTTCTCCCCTATTTAATGTAGGTGATTATGAACAACATCAGGATCAAACCCGCGATTCTTCATTTATAGTCAATCAAAACTGTCCTCTTGAGTTTAAATCCAATGACTATTGTGCCGAGTTAGTTTGGGATAAGGCCAGTATTCGTTCTAATGTGCTCAATTCCATGTCTCTTAGGTTTTGGAGAAAATCTCGAGGGTTAAAACCTACTTCTGCTCATGATTTAGGTCTCAGCCCCTCCTTTCATCCTCATGTGTGGTTGTGGATGGATATGACTGAAGGCGGGCATTCCTCGAGCCCTGTGACTTTGTCGCAGTCCGCAAGCTCTCTTGGTGAGTTTACAGTGGATGAAGTAGTTTTTAGTATGAGGGGAAAATGGGAGATTCATGTTGACTTGATGGATGCTGCCAATTCAGTGATTGAGTCAGCTCATGTTCCCATTTGGATATCTAGATGATGAAGTCATTTAAACAGTCATTTTATTTTTTAGCAGTCTTTGGGGTTTTTGTTTTTTCCTTAGTATGTCATTTGGCTGTTCAAGAGGTCTGGGCAGCTCCATGCTGTGCTAGAAGTTCAGCAGCACCTTTTCTTATTCTGGGAGACGATGAGCTGCAGTATAGTTTTGGTTTCAGTGCTAATCGAGTGGTAGCTGAAACTTCAAATGAGAGAACAACCTATTTCCTACCCGAAGAGTTAGTAGATCAGGCTCGGACCCTCAGACTAGACGGCGCTACCCTGCTATCAGATCGAGCGCAGGTGGGAATTAGTCTAAGCGGGGTGAGACGCAGTGTGAGGGCTTATTCCGAAGAACACTCCTCGTTTCAGATCGGAGATACAAGGCTGAGTTTTGGTTATGAGTTCCTCACGAATTGGAATTATTCGCCGTGGAGGCCTACGGGTTATTTGTTTTCCGTGGTGACCTTGCCTACGGGTCGATCTAATTTCGATTCTGTTCTGCCTAATTTTGCAGATGTGAGCGGTAATGGGTTTTACTCAGTCTCTATGGGTGGAATCTTCTTAAAAAGGTGGAATACCTGGGATGCATTCTTCATGACGGAGGTGCATTACTCATTTCCTCGAAATTTTGAGAATTTTACAGGGAAGTTTCAAGTCATTCCTGGGCTAGGTGGAAGTTTAGGGGGCGGTTTGGGGTGGAGTCCTGGCGGGGGTTCATTTCGATTGGGTATGAGAGTTCAGCCAAGAGTCGATCAACCTCGACTGATTCCATCTCGGGATCTATCAGGAGTTCGAAAGAGCTGGGCAAGCTCCTGTGATACAGGGTTTGACTTGAGTTACCTGATCGGATCTAATAAAACCTTCATGGTTTCATACACCGATCAAACACTTTTGGGCATTGCTCAAAACTCAAATCTCAATCGTACTGTGGGATTAAGTTTTCAGCACCGTTGGGAAAGATAATTCAACATGAGAAAATTGATCATACTCTTAGTTATTGGTTTATCTGTTTTATCCAGTTGCGCAAGTTCTCAGCTGAAGACTTCTCCAAATGCACTGAATTCGGAAGAAAGTCAGAATAAACCCTATGTCGTATTAGTTTCGTTAGACGGGTTTAGAGCGGATTATCTTGAGTGGTATTCGCCACCTTTTCTTAAGAAACTTAAGAGTGTAGGGCTATCGGCTCAGAACATGATTCCCACCTATCCGTCAAAAACATTTACAAACCACTTGAGTATTGTCACAGGGCTTTATGCTGAGAATCACGGGATTGTTGATAATGTGTTTTATGATCCAGCAAGGGGCCAAGAGTTTCGTGCTTCAACTCCTCAATCAGCTAGAGATGGAAGTTGGTTTTCAGGCACTCCACTTTGGGTAGCAGCTGAAAAGCATGGGATGAGATCCGCAGTTTACTATTGGCCGGGGAACGAGGCTGAGATTGATGGCTACAGACCGAGCTATTATTTTCATTACAATAAGAAGACTTCAGTAGAAGAAAGGATAAAGCAGATTGAGCGATGGATTAAGCTTCCTCCTCAAGAAAGACCTCATTTTTATGCGATCTATTTTTCTGATGTGGATTCTGCAGGCCATGAGTTTGGTCCAAAATCCAAAGAAGTAAAAGATGCAGTTCTCAAGCTTGATCAGGCCATGGCACAGCTCTCTCAGCTTCTAGAGCAAACTCAGCTGCCTATTAATTTAGTGATTGTCTCAGATCATGGGATGCAAGCGTTGGATCTTAAGAAGGTCATTTATTTAGAGGACTTTGTTGATTTAGGGTCCTTTAAAGCAGTCGGCGACGGGACTCATGTGCATATCTATTCACCCCAGACTGATCAGTTGAATGCCATTTATCAGAAGCTGAAGAAGAATGAAGCCTCAGCCTTTAAGGTGTACAAGAGAGCTGAGCTTCCAAAGAGATATCATTACTCAAAGAATCCTAGGGCAGGTGATATTATTGTTGCAGCCCAGGATGGCTTCACCGTCATTCGCTCACGTCATACTAAAAAAATGGAGGAAGGTAATCATGGATACGATCCTGAGGGTGGAGCAATGCGCGCCTTGTTCCTAGCCAAAGGTCCTCAGATTAAATCTCCTCTTGAGGTTAAGCCTTTTCAGAATATAGAGGTATACCCTTTTATTCTGAAGCTTTTGGACCTACCTCGTCCTCAGTTGATGGATGCTAGTGGAGATGCTTTGTCTTCTGCTCTTAATCCTGTGCAATCAGAGTAAATTTACCTGTAATTACATTGGCGGGGACTGATGCATTCATTTGTTGGCGTAGAGGAGTGGCCACTTCTCTTAGTGTTTCACTCACCGCAATCAGTGCTTCGGAGGTGAGATTAATGGTTGCTGCTCCAAAGCATAAGTGAATGACTCCGCATTGGCAGATGCGAACGTAGAAGGATTCAGTGTCTTTCATGATCCATTGGGTGTGTGTGTCGTGCTTCATCATAGGACTTAAGAGTTATCATAATGATAATGATTATCAAAATTAAAAATCAGAGATCAATCTTTTCCTCTGAATAATTCGGCGCGTCTATTTTTCATTTAGACTGCTGGAAGCAAAAAGTAGTGATTTGAACTCTGTTTTTAAATGCTGAAATGCATTGCATTATTCCTGATTACTTAGCAAAAATAATCTACGATATTCTATGCCGCTATCTTAGTGCAGGGATTGGGAACGGAACTTTCATCAGTGAGAGGTACAGGTGAAAGGAAGTGATTCATGCTGAAGAAGCGACCTAAACGGAACGTACCCCTATTGAAGCACCCAGGGGATCCAGAGCCCCAGTTTGGGAGTCCCGGCTCAATTGAGCAGCAATTAGACATGGTTGAGGAGGGAGATCTAAGAGGCGATGAAGTGACGAGGAGGACAGATCTTCTAGTAACACCTGAGGATCCAAACTCAGAAGACCCCTTAGATTTAGTTTCGGAATTGCAGTCCTTTAATATGACCATGGCTGAGCGAGACCGAGAAGGGGATGAGATGTCGGGTGACGATCACTCCTCGGGACTCCAAGGGGAGGACTTCGAACTTCAGCATCAAGGAGCAACTTTGACTGGAACGCCGGGCGAGTCACTTGAACTAGATGGACTTTACGATAAAATCATCTCACTTGAGATTGAGAGAAAGAAAAGAAGAAAAGTTGTAAAATAGTAGCCTATCCTTGAAGGAGCGCTAAAATGTCTTCTCTCGTGAGTGACGCAGCTACTCCGGTGTCCTCTAAAATATGCTGGGACAGTTGAGCTTTTGCTTTCTGGAGTGAGAGTATTTTTTCTTCAATTGTGTTTGATGTAATCAGGCGATGCACCCATACAGGATTCTTCTGTCCAATGCGATGGGCGCGATCTGCTGCTTGATCCTCAATGGCGGGATTCCACCACGGGTCCATAATGAAGATGTGATCAGCTGCTGTGAGCGTGAGGCCTGTACCACCCGCCTTCAGAGAGATGAGTAAGGCAGATGCCCCAGATGAAGATTGAAACTCATCTACAATTTCTTTTCTGTTTCTAGTACTTCCATCCAGGCGTGAAAAAGTAATTTTTCTTTCCCTCATCTCCTCTTCGATCAGATCGAGATAGGATGTCCATTGAGAGAAGATTAAAGCTCGATGTCCAAATGCAATAGACTTCTCGAGGGTCTGCATCAGAAGCTCAATCTTCGATGATTTGACCGGGTGTTGGCCCGGCACAAGTGCGGTTGCGCAGCAAGCTTGCCTGAGTCTGAGGAGTAGCTCAAGCGCTCCAAAAACTCCTCCACCCTGTTCAAGTTGGGCAAGGACTTCTTTTCGAGTGCTATGAAATAAAGCGCCATAAACCTCAAACTCTTCATCGTTAAGCTCAGAATAAAGAACGATCTCAGTTTTTGCTGGTAGTTCAGGCAGTACATCTTTTTTAAGTCGCCTCAGAATAAAAGGTTTTATTCTTTGCTGTAATTGTTCAGACGCTCTTCGGTCTCCCCTGAGAATAGGAGAAGCATAAGTGTCTTGAAAAAGCTCTCTTGATCCTAAAAGTCCTGGGTTTAAAAACTGAAACTGACTCCATAGATCCTCCAGTTGATTTTCAATAGGAGTGCCACTGAGGGCTAGCTTGAAGTTTCCGTTCAGCTGATGAATGACTCTTGAAATCTGACTCTCTGGGTTTTTAATGGTTTGGGCTTCATCCAAAACAATAGTGTCCCAAGTAGTATGAGTGAATTCCGCAGCGTCGAGTCTCACTAACGCATAGGAGGTGAGTATGACTTGAGCGGTGGGGTCCATTCGCCTTTGAGGGCCATAGTAGGTGCATACTTTTAGTTGAGGCCTAAAGGTCTGGATCTGAGTCTGCCAGCTTGGAAGAACGCTAGTCGGGGCAATAATGAGGGTCTTGCCTTGGATTGCGCACAAAGTCTGAAGGGTTTTTCCCAATCCCATATCATCGGCAAGCATGGCTCCCATTTGAGCATTTCGCAAGAAACATAGCCAGTTCACACCTTCTTGCTGATAATGCCTGAGTTGAGCTTGTAGGTCTGAAGGTAAAGGAAACTGCTCAATTGACCCTCTATTGTACAGAGCAGTTTTTAATTTTTGAATCGCATCTGGATAAGTTTGATGGGTCTCATCACAAATCTGAATGAGCTCGGGCAAAAAATGAGAGGGGATCTTACCGTGAGTACTTTTCATGGTGAGCAATGCTTCAATTCTTTCGCTGAAACGAGAGAGAAGGTTTTGCGGTAGTTGAGCCCAACCCCCATCCATCAGCTTGATATATCTCGAATTCTCTCGCCAAGCTCGAAGGACGGATTGCGGGTCTGCACTGTGGTCACCAGAGGTCGTCTTAAAAATGAACTCAGGCTCACCCCCTTGAAAATCAATCATCCCTTCAAGCGCAGGATTAAGCTCAAAATCACGGTATCCCTGCCCCTCAAGTTTGCCTTCTCTCTCTTTACACCAGTTCTTGAGTCTTAAGCAAAACTCAACGGCAGACTCTCCAGTAAAGCAAGTGGTCTGTCCTATTGCTAGCTGGAGTTCATTTTGTAGTTTTCTACCTAATGCTTTTTCCTCAAAAGGATCTGAGTAATGAATTAGAATTCGATCCTGGTTAGAAGCTAAAGTCTCCATTCTATTCTTAATCTGAGGTGTAATAAAAAGCTCATCCGAGTTTTTTGGCTTGTGGGTTATGAAAGTAACTTCAGGACTAACCTTCACTAGCTCTGGAAGATTTTGAGCTTGAATGTCAACGCTAGCAATCTTGGTTAGTTCAGGGAGAATATCCTTCATGAGCAGGAGAGTGTCTTTTGGTCCGTACCAAACTCCCTCCCTTGAGTGAAAGGGCTTGGATTGAAGGAGGCGTGAATGTTTATCTAGAGGTCTAAGGGTGCCTCTAAAGAGAATAACCCCATTGGCAAAGATTCTAGGATCAGTACCATCCTCCTTAAGTTTCAGGCGGAATCCACCCTTCTCAGAGATAAGTACATAGGTATAAGAATAGGGCTGAGGGGAGATAGATACTTTGTTGCCATCGAAAAAAAGATGGGAGCATTCTGAGATGATCTTAAAAAGAGGAGGAATGACCTCTGAATCTAAGATAGCGCGCTTAAGTGGATTCATAAAAGCATCAACGCGATACTCTTCTTGAGTCACGGAAATAGGTGGAGCCTGAATTCTTCCTGAAGAAATTCCTCCGACAATGGAGGTTAATGATTCTAAGAGAAGTTCCTTGCGATCTTTTCCATAGACTACCCATCGTTTCAATTCTAGAGAGTCTTGAATATCATGAAACTCATAATGAATCTCAGTGTATTGAGGCTTGTCAGTACTTCTTGGTTCACTGCTTGAGAGAGGTGTTGAATGTTTTTGCTCCTGTTGCTGTGATTTAAGAAAAATTACAGCAGCAGCAACATGAGCACAAACCTCATTTCGGCTATCGCAATCACAGTACCAGTCCTCATCCCCTGGCCAAAGTGTGATCTTATGGCTGACTGGTCGTTCTTGAGATCTTACACGTAAAGAGATCTCCTCAGGAGTGTGTTGATGCAAAACAATTGCATTTGCCCTTGAGAGAGCAACACCTTTTGACCAGACACCAGGCAAGCTGGATTTATGGATAGCTTCATAATAAGACAGAGAAATCATGGGATAGTGTTTCTTATCACATTTGTATTTTGAGGTGATTTTTTAATGCAATTTTTTCCCAACTTTTTGTAAATAGATTCATGAACTATTACTCAGATTCAAGTGAATGGCGTTATTTGTTCAAAAATGCAATCGATTGGGATGCGATTATTCCCCTTTACCAGCCTAATTTTCCAACCGCAGAGGGGTTTAATTCAAAAGAGGAGCTCATTGGCTTTTATGAAGAGCTTTTGACTGCAACGGGTAAGTGGACGGCAGAAACGCTCGCTTCCCGAGCCAGAGAATTGGATCAAGTGGGAGGCGGTAAGGCAGTTGGGGGTCAAGTTGAAATTTCAGATGTCTTGAAAAAGACCTATCAAGAAGCTAAGGAGATGGATCTTTTGGGTTTATCCATCGATCCTCAATATGGTGGAATGGGCGCGCCTGTGGTTTTGGTGCTCATGGGTTTTGAGCAGATTAGTCGTGCTTGCGTTTCTACGAGCGGCCAGTTGGGCTTTTTCACTTGCATTGCTGATATGATCGAACGCTTCTGTGATGATCAGACTAAAGAGAAGTTTCTTCCTCTCATCCAAAAAGGTGAGATTAGTGGGAGCATGTGCTTAACAGAGCCAGACTCTGGATCTGATGTTGGCTCCCTAAGAACCTCAGCTGACAAACAAGAGGATGGTTCCTATATTCTAAATGGAACAAAGTGTTTCATTACGAATGGCGGTGGTGGGCTTGCATTTATTCTTGCTCGTACCAAGGGTGCTCCTAAGGGTTTAGATGGGATTTCCATGTTCTTTGCTGAGCAATGGATTACCGATCCAAAATCAGGTGAGAGAAAGCAAAATTATAAGATCACTAAGGTCGAAGAGAAGATGGGGATGCACGGATCTGTAACATGCGAAGTTGTTTATGAAAATACGATTGCCCATCTCGTGGGTGAAGAAAATCAAGGCTTTAAGATGATGCTTCATCTCATGAATGAGGCGAGAATTTCCGTTGGTCTCCAAGGCTTGGGGGGGATGGAAGCAGCTGTCTCTTTGATTCGAAGTTACGGAGAGACTCGTAAGCAATTTGGAAAACCTTTGGTTGAGCTGCCGTTGTTTAAGAGAAACTTAAGTGATTGGGAAACCGAGACGAATGCTTTTAGGGCTTTGATGGTGGATACCATTTCCCATTATGACATTTTTCAGCGTCTAGATCTGAAGAAGAGGCGCACAGGTGATCTGAATGAGAAGGATCAAGATCTTTTTAAAAAATCGGCCAAAGTCGTCAGATTTAGAACTCCATTAGTGAAGTATTATGGGTCTGAGGCTAATGCTACGCTTACTCAGCGTGCAATTCAAGCCTATGGAGGCTACGGTTACATGACTGAGTACGATGCTGAGAGGCTTCATAGAGATAGTTTTGGGGCGCTTCTTTATGAAGGTACTTCGCAGATTCAGGCATTGATGGCAATGAAAGACTTTATCAAGACTATGATTAAGGATCCTGCACGATTTGCGCAAGGCTTAATGAGTCTACATCCACTCAATAATCTCATGTTGGAGTCTGAATACGAGCGCAGTTTTAATAAGGTCATTTATGATTTTAGAAAAAGTGTGGTGGGTTTGGTTATGAGATGCTTCAAGCCGGAGCTCAGCTTGAGTGAAAATGGATTTAAAGAAACTCTTGCTCAGATTAATCAAGTATTTAAAAGAGATTACTGGCAAGAAGCAGGCAGGTTTGATAAGCTGATGGAACATGCTGAGACTCTCTGCCAAGCATTGTCCTACTGTGAGACTCTGAGAGTCCTCTCCAAGCATGCTAATCAAGATGCTTCTCGGGGTGATCTCTACTGCAGGTATCTTAAGTTAGTGACTCCTCGACTTCAAGCCATCTATACAGACTGGAAGGTCTAGCCTGATCCAACAGGCTGGAGAGATTCAGTTGTTTGCGCCTTTAGGGGCAATGAGGGATCATGTCATTTTTTAAAATTAAAGAGCTAAAGGAAGTGAAGGAATCCGCAGGTCAAGCAGGATTAAAAAAGAGCTTAGGTGCTCTGGACTTAATTCTGCTTGGACTGGGAGCAATTATTGGAACTGGGATTTTTGTGATCACGGGATTGGCTGCTGCTGAATATGCTGGTCCAGCAATTACTCTTTCCTATCTCCTAGGGGCAGTGGCCTGTATTTTTACAGCACTCGCTTATGCTGAGCTAGCCTCAATGCTTCCCGTCTCTGGGAGTGCGTACAGTTATGCTAACGTGACTTTAGGAGAGGGAATTGCTGCTGTTATTGGGTGGACTGTTATGATGGTCTTTACCTTTGGTGCAGCAACAGTTGCTTCAGGTTGGTCTGGTTACATGGTGGGGGTTCTTGAGAGCGCAGGCATTCAGCTCCCAATGGAATTGACAAAAATTCCATCTGAGGGTGGACTGATTAATCTGCCAGCTGTTCTGATTGTAACCTTGTTAACCTTGCTCTTGGTCAAGGGGACACAGTTTGCAGCAAAGTTAAATGGAATTCTTGTTGTGGTGAAGCTTGCTGCAATTGGTGCATTTGTTTATTTTGCTCTTCCTCATGTGGATATGAAGAATTGGGAAGTATTCTCTCCTAACGGTTTTTTTGGTGTTGCTGCAGGTGCAGGCTTTATATTCATGGCCTACACAGGTTTTGATACCCTGGCAACAGCTGCCGAAGAGTGTCGTAATCCAAATAGAGATCTTCCTATTGGAATCATTGGTTCTTTGGTCGGTTCTGCAATATTATACATCATTGTAGCAGGATTATTGACGGCAATTGTTCATTTTTCAACGCTCAATAATCCTCAGCCTATGGCTCAGGCTTTGCGCTCTCACGGAATTCAAGTCGGGGCTTTGATCGTGGCCACTGGCGCAATTGCAGGTATGACTACTGTTTTATTGACTCAGATTTTTGGTCAGTCCAGAATTCTGATGGTGATGGCTAGAGACGGGATTTTACCTTCTCTATTTACTCGGGTGCATCCTCGTTACTCCACTCCACATGTAGGGATTCTCTTGACTGGATTGATTGTGGTTTGCATCACAGGCTTTTCCCCAGTCTCAACACTAGGGCAGCTCAGCAGTATGGCGACTTTAATTGTCTTTGCATTCGTATCTGTGGCGGTAATGATCCTTCGTCGCAAATACCCTAATGAGCACAGACCTTTTAAGTGTCCGGCTGTGTACATTGTGGCCTCACTGTCTTTTATTCTGTGTTCTTTCTTGTTTACCCAGTTATTGATCGAAAACTGGAAGCCCTATTTAGCAAGTACTGCTTTGGGTTTAGTAGTTTATTTTGTCTTTAAACAAGTCAGAAAGTCTATAGCTTAAGGTAATCAGGGAGGATTGAGGGCGCTGTTCTTTGAAGATTGTGCCTTCATTCGTTCTTAAGATTACTCGAATATCTTAGATCCATGGTTCTCCCCTAAACACTGGCCTGATGAGAGCGCCAGGTTTAGGGGAAAACTTTTTAGACGATCAACTTCCACTCTGCTGGAGGATCAAAGATGAGTTTAGTGTTCTTCGCTAACTCGGCAGTATCCATTGTACTGAATGG
>Ga0255088_1000158_pt1 | contig 37914 bp, 22 predicted proteins | sample Colum_Miss_RepB__2_FD_188587 | JGI IMG/M metagenome (GOLD analysis project Ga0255088, IMG submission 188587) | Freshwater microbial communities from Columbia River, Oregon, United States - Colum_Miss_RepB_8d | ecosystem: Environmental > Aquatic > Freshwater > River | place: USA: Oregon...
CCAAAAAAGTAAAAATAGACGTTATAATACAATTATTGATTATACTACCGATTATCTCGTTTCACTTGGAATACATTGTTTTTATTGTGGTATTGAATGTAAATTTGGATATTCCATACCTATAAATGACCCAGATACACTTAGTTATGATAAAAAAGACCCGGGTATAGGTTATATTAAAGAAAATGTCGTTATATCTTGTTGGTTTTGTAATCGTATGAAAAATATAACTAATTATAAAGATTGGGAACAGTTTATAAGTTTTATAAAAAATAAAGAAATAACAATTTTAGACATTTCAAATAAGGTGTATGCAAAATCTGCAAGTTCTCTTAAAATTTCCAGTATGATTCACGGAATAAGACGACAATCTCCAATTTATTATCCTAATACAGAAATACCAAAACAAATTTTTAAAAAATTGTGTCAACAACAAAATTATCTTGATCCATATTTTAAGTTTTTCCCTATCATTTACCTCGAAACAAATTGTTTACTTAATGCAAGTATAGATGCAGTTAACACAAGTTTACCTAAATCTGAAAAACATAGACCTGATAATCTCCAAATAGTACCAAAATGTTTTAATTTTGGAAAAAATACAGATTCAGATCAAGAATTTATGGAAGCATGGAAAGTACGTGCGTTTAAAACTGATTTTACAGGGTGTTCCATAAAATACCCTGAAGGGTATCACGAACAAAGTTATTTTCACAATTATGTATTGTAATGATATACCAAAAATGAAAGCAACCCAAAAATCACGTCTATAGTTAAAGGTATCCATACAAACCTGGATTCATTAAATGCTAAGATAGCTGCAGTCAGGTACAAACATGCATGAATTATACGTAATTTAGACCACCATGCTTTTCCTGTAGACGATTCTGGTGGATTCATACGACCGTTGCTCATGTAAAGAAACAAAAAGCCTAAACCCATTAAAACCAAAGGTAAAGACAATACTTTGCCTGGAACAACGGTGCTAAGATACACCAATAAAAGCCGTACAGGGATACAACCAAGTAGAAATAATTTATTCATGATCTTTTCTTTTTATTGACATTTTATTTAAAGAAACAAATGTTAAAAGTTATAAAATGGGGTATCTTATCTTTGACACTGAAACGAATGGATTACCACAGTGTGTTTTTTACGGTATGTTTCCACTTTACAATAATTTAGAAAAATACAATAATGCCCGTGTTGTTCAAGTAAGTTATATCATTACAGACGATCTTTACAAAAAAGTAGAAGAATCAGATACAGTCATTAAACGTGATAATTACCCAATCGACAATTCACAGTTCCATGGAATTACTGAAGAACGTTCAGACACATTCGGAATTCCTTTTATTGAATTTGCTCAACAATTTAAAAATTCACTCTCGTTTGTCCATACCCTTGTTGCTCACAATATCGATTTTGATTTTAATGTTATTTGTGCAGAACTTTATAGATACGGCCTTTTCGATGTGTTGGAAGCTTTTGAATCTAAAAAACAAGTTTGTACAATGAAAAAATATAAACTCAAGATTGGAGCAACCTTTAAAAATTCAAAGTGTATCAAAGACCCGAATCTCAAAGAGCTTTACCATTATGCAACTGGTGAAATTCTTGAAAATCATCATAATAGTATGTACGACGTACTCAATTTATGGAAAGCCGTCAAGGCGTTGGAAACTTAAATGTAAAAATAAAACGGTCATTATTTTATTTTTAAATTTAAAAAAGTCTTTTATTTTATTTTAATTGTACGAGCACTTGGGTCAGTTGTTTCAACCCATTTTGGCATCCAAAAGTATGGAACTATATCTCCACACCCTGGATAATATTCTTCAAACAGCATTCTGTAATAATATTGTTCTTTGGTTTTAGGAGGGTTGTGTGTAAACAACTCAATAGAAATTTCTTTATTTTCAACAAATTCTCCAATAATGGTATACCATGAACGATTTTCACTGCTCACTCCATCACTAAACGCTTCCTTAGTACGTAAAATGATATTTTCCGGAAGAATACCTTTATTCATAAATGCCAATGCTCCGCGTATCAAGAACTTCTCAGGTTGATTATTGTAACTGTGATTTCTAAGATCTGGTGGTAAGCTTAAATAATTCTGAACAAAGGAGCGGTCTAAAAAAGGTGTACGAGGTTCTAACCCGTGGGTGCTGATACAACGGTCACTGCGAAGCACGTCGAAATAATGAATATCCTGAAGCAGCCTTTTACACTCTTGGTCAAAGGCTAATTCATTTGGTGCTACATTAAAATAACGATATCCACCCATAAGTTCATCTGCACCGTCTCCATTAAAAACAACCTTTGCTTGGGAATGTTGAGAAATATACTTTCCTACCAAGTAGTTCCCAACACTTGCCCTGACCGTAGTGGTATCATAACTTTCAATTGCTTTGATAGTTTCTGGGATGGCATCAAAGAATTCTTGTTCTGTTAAAACGATGGAAGTATGGTTAGTACCAAGATGATCGGCTACCATTTGAGCATAAATAAGATCGGTTGAACCTTCCAATCCAATACTATAGGTTTCTAATTGGCCTTTAGGTAAAAAAGAATTGACTAAGGCAGCTATAGTACTGCTATCCAAACCACCTGAAAGCAAACAGGCTATTGGGCGCTCAGTTGTACCGACAACACGCTTTTTCACGGCATTATAAAGTGACTGGTAAAGTATACCGTAAATATCATACAAATTATTAAAAATCATTTTGGAAAATCCAAAGGAAGTATATCTTTTTTGTTGAATAATGTTTATGGATTCTCCGACTCTAATTTCCATAAAGGTACCTGGTTCAAATTGTTTTACATTACTATCAAATTGATGAAGTTGTTTAAGTTCTGATGCAAACGCCAAACATTCATTTGTGTACAATGGACGAACTCCATATGGATCTCGAGCAACAAATACCTTTTGAATATTGGAATCGTAAAGTACAAAGGCAAAGACACCATCTAAAAGTTCAAAAATGTATTCAATTCCATACACTTTGTATAGATGAATAATAACTTCACAATCAGAAAAACTTTTCATTGTGAAAGGTTTAGAAAGTGATTTATAATTATAAATTTCTCCATTACAAATAAGATAAACGCCATCAATACACATTGGTTGGTTACTTTCATCGTTCAACCCATTAATAGCTAAACGATGAAACCCCATAAAAATAAAAAAACTCGTATCGACTCGTTCCTTGGTAATAAATTGAGAAGACTCGGGACCACGAGACTTTCCATGATTCCATTGTTTTTCAATAAAATCATGAGTTGATTTATCAACATTTTCATTGGTAAGATAGGCAAAGATTCCACACATTCTACTTTTTAATAAAAACAATGTCTTTTTTTAAGTCTGTTTACTTTTTTTAAATTGAAATTTCACGTTTTTTCAATATTCTGGTTCAACAACTGGTTCAGGTTCAACAGGTGATTCAACAACTGGTTCAGGTTCAACAGGTGATTCATCTTCATGTTCAGGTTCAACAGGTGGTTCATATTCAACGGGTGTTTCAACAACTGGTTCAACGGGTGTTTCGACAACTGGTTCGGGTTCAACAGGTGATTCAGCTTCATGTTCAGGTTCAATAACTGGTTCGGGTTCAACGGGTGTTTCAATAACTGGTTCGGGTTCAACGGGTGTTTCAACAACTGGTTCATGTTCAACGGGTGTTTCAACAACTGGTTCATGTTCAACGGGTAATTCAACAACTGGTTCAACGGGTAATTCAACAACTGGTTCGGGTTCAACGGGTGTTTCAGCAACTGGTTCGACTGGTGATTCAGCAACTGGTTCAACGGGTAATTCATCAACTGGTTCATGTTCAACGGGTGTTTCAACGGGTAATTCAGCTTCATGTTCGGGTTCAACGGGTATTTCAACAACTGGTTCGGGTTCAACGGGTACCGCTTCGCTTTGAATAACTGGTTCGGGGTCAACGACTGGTTCAAGTTTAAGTACCTCTTCAGGTGATTGTACCCATGTATTAATATGAACTGGATTAACTTCCAGACAACTAAATTCTTTAACTTCAGGTTTAAAACAACACCTTCCTTCATTTTTACCAAATCGTAACCAGTGAGCTTTAGCTTTTTCGTATGTGTTTATACCTGCTCGTCTAAGATCATCGTATTTTTCAGTATAAAACTTCCAATCAAATAGCTTCATATCGTCGTGTTGCATTTACCTTTTATTTTATTTTATTTTTAGTTTTTTTACAAATGTAAAAAAACCTAAGGAAATCTACGTTTTATAAATTAAGAATAATAAGATGGCTGACTGTGCTATTTGTTGCGAAAAGTTAAATAACAGTAATCGAAAAGAAGTGACTTGTGTTTTTTGCGATTATGTTATTTGTCGTAGTTGTTTTCAGAGATACATCACTGAAACAACTCTTGACCCCCATTGTATGAATTGTAAAAAGGATTTTAATTATGATTTTATTAATCTAAGTTGTACGAGTGTCTTTGTTACGAAAACCTTAAAAAATCATCGTGAAAATGTTTTGTTACAACGTGAGAAAGCCTTGTTACCTGAAACACAGCCTTACGTGGAAATTGAACACCAGCGCCGCGATCTTCATAATGTTATTAAAGGTCTTGATGAAAAAAGACTTGAACTTCGTCGTCAACAAATTTTAATAGAGCGTGATATCCATGATATTCAACTTCAAGCGAGTAGACTGAGTATAACAAACACCCCTGTTGAAGAACGTAAGAAATTTATTCGCAAGTGTCCCTTAGAAAATTGTAGAGGTTTCCTTAGTACTCACTGGAAATGTGGAAGTTGTGAAAAGCGTATCTGTAAAGACTGTAATGAAGAAAAGACAGGAGACGATCATGTTTGCCTTCCTGAAAATGTCGCGAGTATGGAACTTTTAAATAAGGACTCTAAACCTTGTCCAAATTGTGGAACTGTTATATTTCGTATTTCTGGATGCTCTATGATGTTTTGTACTGATTGTAAGACACCTTGGGATTGGAATACACAACGAATTGTCTCAGGTGTTATTCATAATCCTCATTATTATGAGTTTGTTCAACGTGGTGGTCAACTTGGTCGTAATCATGGAGACATTCCTTGTGGTGGTTTACCAGATATTTATCAGTTAAGAAATGCAGTATCTGGACACATTAACCCACAATTTTTATTTAGTATTCACCAAGTTGTTACACATATCCAGCACCATGAACTTAGACACCATGTAGTTGATGATGTCGTTGAGACAAATAGGGTTTATCGTGTAAAGTATCTTATGAATGAATTATCTGAAGAAGAATTTAAAATGACTCTTCAACAAAATGAAAAGAAACGTCGTAAAACAATCGCCTTTCGTACAATTTATGAAATGTTTGTCAATGTTGCTTCAGATATTTTTCGTCAAATTGTTATTCACTGTAATACAACACTACGAACAAAAGATTTAATTAAAGGTTTAAATGAACATACTCTGGTTATTAAAAATTTAATAGATTATTTTAATGAAAACTTAAAACAATTAGGAAAAATGTATAAATGTGTGAGTCCAGGTATTGCAAACAACCATACTTTTGCAAATAACCTGGAAACCGCTAATGGTCGTTTACAAAACGCTCAATAAATTAACTTAAAAAAATACAACTTTAAGAGTTTAACAAGAGCTCTGCATTTATGGAATCTTATCTATCTTTTATAAATAAAACATCAAATGTTTTACATAATCTTTATTGTCTTATCTATACTCAATTTAAAATAAAACGTCATCACCCCGATGCAATTATTCCAACAAAAACTGATACAGGGTATGATGTGTTTAGTGTTGAAACAATAACTATTTTACCAAAACAACGTGTTTTTGTTTCAACCGGTCTTAGTACAGAAATTTCAAAAGGATGGTGTATCCGTATTTCACCTGTTCATAGTCTTGTAATAAATGGAATAGACATTGGTATTGATATTATTCCAAATTCTCATCGAGAACTTATTAAAGTTTTACTTATTAATAATGGAAATCTCAAAATGAATATTAAAAAAGGTACAAAAATTGCTCATTTTATTTTAGAACATTGTCACGATATTCGTATTAATATAACAGATAAACTCTCAGACATGGAAAATGGATTTCTCGCAATTTAAAATGGCTTAAAAATGTATGCGTAAAGAGTTTAACGAAGTTAAACGCCGCAAAGCAGAGCTTTGCTTTTAAAAGAAGGAAAGCAAGGCTTTAATAGATTGAAACGGGACGTTTCAATCACTTTTCGACGTCAATCTCCGATTGACTTTTAAATAGTTTAACAAAGTTAAACGTCGCAAAGTGTTAAACCATGGAATCTATTTATCTTAAACTTATAAATGAAGAATTAGTCTACATTACAAAACCTAAATACAATAAACTTATTTCGTATGGAAACTTTTTCGATACGAATTTTGTTTATTCTCTTGTCTGGATTTACAAATATTATTTTGAACAATCGGTCTTGCTTTTTTTACCGAAAATTGTGAATATCCATGAATCCCTGGAACTATTTAATAAAAAGGTTGGTGATTTTTTGTTGACTCAAGAAGAAATAACACATTGTTCATTAGAAACAATTGAATTGAAAATGCCTAAAATCGTGATTTATGCTCACGCTGATTTTTTGTTTAATGACTTGTGTATACTCAATAAGAGAAGAATAAACACACATCTTAAAAATTGTAAATCAAAGGTTCACGTTTTGAGTTATAGCTCTTTGAAACTTCTTGATATACCTGCTTTTGATCTATTTGATTATCATAAAATTGCTTCGCCAAAATTTGATTTTCAATACATCGATCTTTTAGACCCTGAAAATCATTACATGGATTCATTTGTCGACTTTATCCATGAAAATAAAAACAAGCGGATTTATATTTCCATTCCTTCGACTCTTTTTATTGAACTTGAAAAGAAACTCAAAGAAAAAGTCGATGTTTCTAGAAAAGAAACAAATAACATCGTCATGTCAACATCAAAAGTCATCCAGAAATCTTTCTTAAAGGAACGATATGACATTTATATTTTTATTACACAACCATTTGAGTATCCATTAGATCTTCTTTATTATCTTAAAGAAGTCCATCCCAGTGCCGAAGTATATATCGATTCATCACAAATAAAACGTGTTGCCAACGCGCTGAGACAAATCAATTATTGTTTACAACCAGAAAGAATCACAGTAAAAGATTCAAAAGAATACCATTCTTATGATGAACTTGTTCAAGATCTTGAAAATCCCGAAATAGCAGTTGTTGTATCTGAGAGTTATTATTGTTTTGTTGCACCCAAAACCATTCAATCCATGGATCTTAGTCAGCTTACAAAAAAAGAATACGATCTCATTCGAAGTTTTGTTAAATTAAAATTATCTAATCAAATCGACCTTGAAGTAAGTACATGCCAACTTAGCGCTCCATGTAGTCCTAAAGATCGTTCAAAGAAACTCAATAGTCTTTCTAATAAAATAAGTAGTTATGATTATCGTTGTGACGTCACATGTGAAATATTTCGAGATTATACCATTGGGGTTGTTTTATGGAATGAAACATTTGCAAATAGAAAAAGTTTGACTGTTCAAAAAAATAACATCTTTGTCTACCAAACAACTTCAGGAACATGGAAATACACCAGTGTTAATTAATTTCAAGATAGTCTTTTTTAAAATAAATAAAACATTACCCGAACAGATTTGTTCGATATTCCACCAACCAATGTCGCTTTTTTCTTTTAAGGTTCGTTGATTTGTCATTGTTTGGTTTACATGAAATCTAGAAATGTCTATTTCAGGAGGAAATCGAATAAACCAAAGATATGCATATTTACCTGTTTTTGTCTTTTCAATAACTGGTAAAATCTGATTTAATGAATCGACGAGGTATTGGTTTAATTGTAAAAAGGACAATGTTGTTTCCTCATGGAATTCGCGAAGGGCTGTTTCTTGAGGCACTTCACCCAATTCTGAACCACCAACAAATCCTGACCATTTCTTATTGCTTTTTTCCAATCCTAGTAAAAAAGACACTTTTCCATTGAAAAAGGTGTATGGAATTATCCCTGCAGCGAAAGTCATTTTAAGAATCATTTATTTTAATTTTAAAAATGCAAACTCAATTACGATCTCTTCCCGTTCAAAGCGTTCAACGATTAAAAAGAACAAATCAAATTAGATTAATAAGTATTGATGAAGACTCTTATAAGGTGTATGGATCAACTGGTAAGATTTATACTATACATTTAAACCCCAGTATCAATTGTAATTGTATAGACTTTAAAAAAAACAAAGGAGCTTATTGTAAACATATTTATTTTATATTTTTAAGGTTATATAAATTTATTCCGGATAAAATGTACACTTCCGAAGAATGTAAAGAATTCCATAAACTCATCAATTGTTCACAAGAAGAGCCACGGAACGAAGAATGTTCCATTTGTTTTGAAGATCTCAAAAATATTTTTTTATGCAAAACCTGTAAACATGGATTTCACAATAGCTGTATCCATGAAATGATGAAAGTTTCAAAGAAAAACTATTGTCCAATGTGTCGATCAGATTTATTTAACGTTGACGACCTCATTCAACAAGTTCAACGCTTGTAATTAATTTCTTTTTTTAGAGTAAATGTTGTATCCTAAAATTATACCTGATCACCAATTCCATGGAAAGGGAAAAAACTTTACCGAGTCTTTTTATACTATTGTTATTGACTCTGACAAGGACGGGTATTACCTTGATGATTCCGGAAATAAATGTACACTTTTCAGGTTTCGTAAAAAAAAAGTTTCACAACGGTACCAGGATATCGCTGTGAATGCCTTTTTAGAGCTTTCTAAGAAAAAACATGCAAATAGAGGAATGGCTGGTGGTATACCCCGTGGTGAAACCAACGCGAGGCATCTTACTGAAACTGGACAAAATGAAGGAAAATACATTGCAAGTAATATATCAGGATACTTCGACAGACCTCTTAGAGAACACAGAGGAACTCTTGGAACTATTAAAGCATGTCGAACAACCGCCTTTACCTTATTAAATAAAAGTTTATGGAACTCTGGACTTGCCTTTATCCAGAAATGTTCGAGTTTGTACAAACAATACGGTTCATGTTATTACCAACGTCAAGAACTTGAATGGGGTAAAATACACCCAAAACTTAAAATACCAGGTACCGTTTTTACAACGGTTACTTCAAATTATAATTGGCAAACTGCATGTCATACAGATTCAGGAGATTACTCTGGTGGTTTAGGTAATCTTGTTGTTGTTGGTCATGATTTTACAGGTGGGTATCTCGGCTTTCCACAATTCAAGATCATGATTAAAATAACTCCAGGTGATTTTTTACTTATGGATGTTCATCAATACCATTGTAATACACCTATCAAGGTTCATGGTGAAGGATACCGTTTATCGTTTGTATTTTACATTCGTGAAGATATGAAAAAATGTAAACGCCTTAAAATCATTGAAGGTTCAAGATACCTTATTTGATAAATTAAAAAATTGAAGATAACTAATAATTTTTAAATTTGGATACCTTGATTGAAACTCTTGATCAAGTAGATAACTCTCTTCGGAAAGTATCTCAAAACCAGATTCAAGTAAACGATCGCACCTTATGTGTTCAAAAATATTGCTACATTCTTCTGGGCGTGGATTTTCATTTTCATTGATTTGTCCATGAATATTAAGTATGACTTCACACTTTGCAAGTTCTGAGTCTCTGTCATCACCCCATCCAGAAATAATATTAATTTTAAAACCTTGACTGACAAGATATTCAAGTACTTTATTTCTTCGTGGAGGTGTTATTGGTAAAACTGTTTTTTTGTTTATAAACCCAAAATGATATTGTTTCTTTGTTGAAATCCTCATTTGTATTAAACGTTCTCGTTCTGTTTTGGTAACCTGGTAAGGTAAATGACACACATTGGTAATACCATTTTCATGAAGTATACATTTATTGGAAAGACTATAATCATATATCAAAGGAGGAGACTTTAATCTTTTTAGACATTCAATACGATGAGGTAAATTTAATGGTTCTAAATTTAGATAACTTACATTTTCGAATGTAGCAAGTTCAGGTACACAATTATACGTTGCATTTTGAAAATTGTTTAAAAGGACTGTAATTTCATCAGGTTTTATCTTTTTTATAAACGCGGTATCATTTGTAAGGTATACATTACAATGTCGAGTTGCAAGGTTATTGATATAGTCTTTTATTGAAGTTATATGGTAAAGATCATAATAAAAAACCCAATTTTTCTTTTTTTCAAGAACCTGGTACCACTCTTCAGCTCGGTTTTTCCATGAACAACTCAAGGAGTATTCTTTTCCGGAAACACGCATTTGTTTCTTTTGTTTTTCAGTCAAGTTGAGAAGTGTTTCTATTTCATTGCCTGGAGATACTTGAATACCGTAACCATTTATGGTGTCCGTTAATCCTGCACTTGGATAATATAAACAGATAACTTCAGACATTAACATTTCCATAGCTGTAATACAACTTGTCTCATTAAAACAACATGGATATAGCCAATATTCAGAAACACCCATAAGATCGTAAAGTTGTGTTTGATTTAATTTTCCAAGATGTGTAATACCATTTTGTTGAATCAGAGTTTGTATCTGATTGTCTTGGGGTGTACTTGGAAAATCAAGATAACTTGAAATGTTTAATGTTGCATCAGGTAATTCTTGTAAGATGAGTTTCCATAATTCAACAAGTCGTAAAAGACCTCTACTAGAACATGAACTATAAATAAATGAATTTCTCTTTTTTATTTGATTTTTTGGAAAAAGTTCTGGACAAATACCATTATTAATGATCGTTATGTTGTTTAAACATGGATAAACCTTTTTGAAGTAGTTTCCATGCCAGGGTGTTAAACAAACTGTACAATCGACTTTATTTGATAAAACAATTTCAGATGGTGTTAAAGTACTTCCTGTTACATTATTTAATAAAGAAACATCATGTGCCATGACGACAATTTTAGACTCTTTTTTAAATTTGTACATCATAAAAAAAGAAATATATCTTGAAATAATAATCGTTTCAAAAGAGACATTGTCTAAAAGGTTTTGGATACCACTTCTATTGATAAAAATAACACCATTCTTGGTTTCTGGTAAAATGTCACCTGTTACATAGACATTATAATACTTTGATAATTCTTGAGAAAGATAACAAATAGCTCGTTCAGATCCACCCATAGATTCTTTTTCACTCGTTGTCAAATTCCATGGATGATCGGAAAACCCTGTATAAAAAAGCATATTCTTTTTAAAAAGTGTTGTCGATTTGGGATTGATACCAATATTGTTTAAAAAGGCGATATAGTCTTTACAATCATTTTTGATGTCTTCAGTAATGTATTCTTTATAAAATTGTAAATTATAAAAAAGGTTATCGATATACCATTTTTCTGAATACCCTTTATGTTTCATTATAATTTTTAACATAAGTATACCTGTTGCGTATTCCTTAACATAACTACAAACAATAATCATGTAATATGGAAGAGAAAAATTGTAATCTGTGATTTTTGCAAAAAGTCTTGATGAAAGGTCTCCATCACTGGGATAATATTCTTCTTCGAGGTACTTTTTAATAAGTTGATAATAGTTCCAGGCAATCGAGAATTGGTTTTCACATGTATAGTGTTTAATAAGTTCATAAATTCCTTCAACACGCCGAGGATTAAATGTAAAACTCTTCGTTAAAAAATAATACCTTGATTCGTCATCAATAAGTTGAAACAATGCTAAACATGAATTATATTTTTCATCAAACCATCCATTTAAAGTAAGTGTTTTTTTGTACCATTTTATAGCTTCATCTTTTTTACCAGCATCAAGATAACTATTTGCACAGTAATAAGAATATCTACTAAATAATCCATCGTTTGTTTCTAATGAATGGATAAAGGCTTTTTCAAGAATTTTTGCATCATCAAGGTATTTTGTTGGATTTTTATTTCTTGAACTTGTCTTCCCTGAAACGATATGGTAATCACCTTCGAGTACAATTTCTTTTGTTGGCACATCACATCCAATACATTCATGTAATACACCATTAAATCGCCATGGAAAACAGCTTTTTACAACGACCTTTCTTTGATATACATTCATCCCATTTCCAAATTTTAAAAGGTATCCATCAGCTGTTAGATTATTTAAAACAATTTCACCAACTATATAATCATCTGCATCAAAAATAAAGGTATAATCACAAATGTTTTTTGCAGCTTCCAATGCAAGAGAACGGTTGTGTCCAAAATCTTTCCATGTATGGAAATGAATGTCACCTTCAATTTTTCTTTTATTAAAAAAAGACTTAATGAGTTCCACGGTATTGTCTGTTGAACCAGTATCACAAATAACATAATAATCAATTTTTACCTTTTTAAGTAATAATGTGAGTGTTTCTTCAATGATATGACTTTCGTCTTTTACTATCATATTCAAACAAATAGTTGTAGTCATTGTTCTTTTTTCCTTTTATTAAAAAAATAAAATAATAACGAATGATATATCATGTCACACGTAGGTTGGTGCTATGACGCCCCTCCTAATTGCGGAGTGGGGTCTTGTCCCGAAAATAGCATTGTGATAAATAATAATGTTTCAGGAGGAGGAGGAAGTGGATCTCAAGGAGCAACTGGTGCTCAAGGTCTACCTGGAGATAGATATGCCACAACTTCAACTTCTTGTTATACAATTGGTGCTGTTGGTTCTTATGGAACTATTGTTATTGAAACTGGGTTGGCCTATACACCTGTACAAAATATTATTATAGTGTATGATATAAATAATTACATAACTGCAGAAGTAATTTCATATAATCCTAGTTGTGGTATTCTAAATTTTGTTGTAACGGGTGTGTATGGATCCGGTAATTTTTGTTCATGGACAGTCAATTTAAATTCAGGTGGCGGCGGAGGTGGTGGTTCCGGTGCAACTGGCGCTCAAGGAGCAACTGGAGCACAAGGAGCAACTGGAGCACAAGGTCCTGGAGGTGGTGGTTCTGGAGCAACTGGTGCTCAAGGAGCACAAGGTGCTCAAGGTGTAACTGGTTCCCAGGGTGCACAAGGGCCTGGAGGTGGTGGTTCTGGATCAACTGGTGCACAAGGAGCACAAGGTGTAACTGGGTCCCAAGGTTCTATTGGTTCACAGGGTGCAACTGGTGCACAAGGTTTACAGGGTACAACTGGTGCACAAGGTTCACAGGGTACAACTGGTGCACAAGGTTCACAAGGTGCAACTGGTGTACAAGGAAGCCAGGGTTCTCAAGGTTCTATTGGTTCACAGGGTGCAACTGGTGCACAAGGTTTACAGGGCTTAACAGGTTATCAGGGACCAACTGGTTATCAAGGAGCACAGGGTTATCAAGGTTCTACCGGGTATACTGGAGCTCAAGGTCAAACTGGTTATAAAGGACCACAGGGTGATGCAGGTGGAGTAACTGGATATACAGGTGCTCAAGGTTACACAGGTTCTCAAGGTTCACAAGGTGCTCAAGGAATTCCAGGTGGAACAACTGGGTATACAGGTGCTCAAGGTTACCAAGGAGCCCAGGGTTATGTTGGATCTCAAGGTTTATCTGGATACCAAGGTTCTCAGGGTTACCAAGGTTCTCAGGGTTACCAAGGGGCACAAGGTTCTCAGGGTGCACAAGGTTATCTTGGTGAAACAGGTTCTCAAGGTTACCAAGGGGCGCAAGGTTACATTGGAGCTCAAGGTTCTCAGGGTTACCAAGGGGCGCAAGGTTACATTGGAGCTCAAGGTTCTCAGGGTTTAACAGGTTCTCAAGGTGCAACTGGATTACGTGGCGAAACAGGTTCTCAGGGTGCACAAGGTTATGTTGGTGAAACAGGATCTCAAGGTTCTATTGGTTCACAAGGTGCACAAGGTTCACAAGGTTCACAAGGTGCAACTGGTGCACAAGGAAGCGAGGGTTCTCAAGGTTCTATTGGTTCACAAGGTGCAACTGGTGCACAAGGAAGCGAGGGTTCACAGGGTGCAACTGGTGCACAAGGTTTACAGGGCTTAACAGGTTATCAGGGACCAACTGGTTATCAAGGAGCACAGGGTTATCAAGGTTCTACCGGATATACTGGAGCTCAAGGTCAAACTGGTTATAAAGGACCACAGGGTGATGCAGGTGGAGTAACTGGGTATACAGGTTCCCAAGGTTACACAGGTTCTCAAGGTTATCAAGGTCCCCAAGGTGCTCAAGGAATCCCAGGTGGAACAACTGGGTATACAGGTTCTCAGGGTTATCAAGGGGCACAAGGTTACATTGGAGCTCAGGGTTTATCTGGATACCAAGGAGCTCAAGGTTCTCAGGGTTATCAAGGGGCACAAGGTTACATTGGAGCTCAAGGTTCTCAGGGTGCACAAGGTTATGTTGGTGAAACAGGTTCTCAAGGTTACCAAGGTGCACAAGGTTATATTGGCGAAACAGGTTCCCAGGGTTATCAAGGGGCGCAAGGTTATATTGGCGAAACAGGTTCCCAGGGTTATCAAGGGGCGCAAGGTTATATTGGCGAAACAGGTTCCCAGGGTTATCAAGGGGCGCAAGGTTACATTGGAGCTCAAGGTTCTCAGGGTTTAACAGGTTCTCAAGGTGCAACTGGATTACGTGGCGAAACAGGTTCCCAGGGTGCACAAGGTTATGTTGGTGAAACAGGTTCTCAAGGTTTAACTGGTTATCAAGGTGCACAAGGTTCTCAGGGTTTAACTGGTTATCAAGGTGCACAAGGTTACGTTGGTGCACAAGGCTCTCAGGGTTTAACTGGTTATCAAGGTGCACAAGGTTACGTTGGTGCACAAGGCTCTCAGGGTTTATCTGGTTATCAAGGTGCACAAGGTTACGTTGGTGCACAAGGCTCCCAGGGTTTAACTGGTTATCAAGGTGCACAAGGTTACCAAGGTTCTACCGGGTATACTGGCGCTCAAGGTCAAACTGGTTATAAAGGACCACAGGGTGATGCAGGTGGAGTAACTGGGTATACAGGTTCCCAAGGTTACACAGGTTCTCAAGGTTATCAAGGTTCCCAAGGTGCTCAAGGAATTCCAGGTGGAACAACTGGGTATACAGGTTCTCAGGGTTATCAAGGGGCACAAGGTTACATTGGAGCTCAAGGTTTATCTGGATACCAAGGAGCTCAAGGTTTATCTGGATACCAAGGAGCACAAGGTTATATTGGTGCACAAGGTTCCCAGGGTTATCAAGGGGCGCAAGGTTATATTGGTGCACAAGGTTCCCAGGGTTTAACAGGTTCTCAAGGTTATATTGGTGCACAAGGTTCCCAGGGTTATCAAGGGGCACAAGGTTATATTGGTGCACAAGGTTCCCAGGGTTATCAAGGGGCACAAGGTTACATTGGCGCACAAGGTTCCCAGGGTTATCAAGGGGCACAAGGTTATATTGGCGCACAAGGTTCCCAGGGTTTAACAGGTTCTCAAGGTGCGACTGGATTACGTGGCGAAACAGGTTCTCAGGGTGCCCAGGGCTACCAAGGTCCCCAAGGTTCTACCGGGTATACTGGTGCACAGGGTTCCCAAGGTTACATTGGTGTTCAAGGTTCTACCGGGTATACTGGTGCACAGGGTTCCCAAGGTTACATTGGTGTTCAAGGTTCTACCGGGTATACTGGTGCACAGGGTTCCCAAGGTTACATTGGTGTTCAAGGTTCTACCGGGTATACCGGTGCCCAGGGTTATATTGGATCTCAAGGTTTATCTGGGTACCAAGGAGCTCAAGGTGAAACAGGTTATCAAGGATCACAAGGTTATGTTGGAGCTCAAGGTTTAACAGGTTATGTTGGTGCTCAAGGTTATGTTGGTGCTCAGGGTTTAACAGGAATACAAGGTTCACAGGGTTATACTGGGTATACTGGAGCTCAAGGTATAACTGGATATAAAGGACCACAGGGTGATGCAGGTGGAGTAACCGGGTATACAGGTGCTCAAGGTCAAACTGGGGCACAAGGACAGACTGGAGAGCAAGGACAAACGGGTGCTCAAGGTGCACAGGGTGATGGAAGTAACATTTTACCATTGAATAACACTTTTACAGGTTCAAATATCTTTCAGAATGTACTTATTGAAAAAGAACTTGTGGTTGATCAAAATGTTAGTATTGAACAAAACCTCAACGTTACTGAAAATGCAAATATCGGAAACGATCTTAACATTGATGGTGACTTATATATCCAAGGTCAGAAAATAAATCCAAATGGTCAAACTGGTGCTCAAGGTCAAACTGGTGCTCAAGGACAAACTGGTGCACAAGGACAAACTGGAGCACAAGGACAAACTGGAGCACAAGGACAAACTGGTGCACAAGGTGCACAGGGTGATGGAAGTAACATTTTACCTTTGAATAACACTTTTACAGGTTCAAATATCTTTCAGAGTGTACTTATTGAAAAAGAACTTGTGGTTGATCAAAATGTTAGTATTGAACAAAACCTAAATGTTACTGAAAATGCAAATATCGGAAATGATCTTAACATCGACGGTGACTTATATATACAAGGTCAGAAAATAAATCCAAATGGTCAAACTGGAGCTCAAGGTCAAACTGGCGCACAAGGTCAAACTGGAGCACAAGGTCAAACTGGTGCTCAAGGTCAAACTGGTGCTCAAGGTCAAACTGGTGCTCAAGGTCAAACTGGCGCACAAGGTCAAACTGGTGCTCAAGGTCAAACTGGCGCACAAGGTCAAACTGGCGCACAAGGTGCACAGGGTGATGGAAGTAACATTTTACCTTTGAATAACACTTTTACAGGTTCAAATATCTTTCAGAGTGTACTTATTGAAAAAGAGCTTGTGGTTGACCAAAATGTTAGTATCGAACAAAACCTGAACGTTACTGAAAATGCAAATATTGGAAATGATCTTAACATCGATGGTGACTTGTACATACAAGGTCAGAAAATAAACCCAAATGGACAAACTGGTGCACAAGGACAAACTGGTGCACAAGGACAAACTGGTGCACAAGGACAAACTGGTGCACAAGGTCAAACTGGATCACAAGGTCAAACTGGTGCTCAAGGTCAAACTGGTGCTCAAGGTCAAACTGGTGCTCAAGGTCAAACTGGCGCACAAGGTCAAACTGGCGCACAAGGTGCACAGGGTGATGGAAGTAACATTTTACCTTTGAATAACACTTTTACAGGTTCAAATATCTTTCAGAGTGTACTTATTGAAAAAGAGCTTGTGGTTGACCAAAATGTTAGTATCGAACAAAACCTGAACGTTACTGAAAATGCAAATATTGGAAACGATCTTAACATCGATGGTGACTTATATATACAAGGTCAGAAAATAAACCCAAATGGTCAAACTGGTGCACAAGGACAAACTGGTGCACAAGGACAAACTGGTGCACAAGGACAAACTGGTGCACAAGGACAAACTGGTGCACAAGGACAAACTGGTGCTCAAGGTCAAACTGGATCACAAGGTCAAACTGGTGCTCAAGGTCAAACTGGTGCTCAAGGTGCACAGGGTGAAATTATTTTACCTTTGAATAACACTTTTACAGGTTCAAATATCTTTCAGAGTGTACTTATTGAAAAAGAGCTTGTGGTTGACCAAAATGTTAGTATCGAACAAAACCTGAACGTTACTGAAAATGCAAATATTGGAAACGATCTTAACATCGATGGTGACTTATATATACAAGGTCAGAAAATAAACCCAAATGGTCAAACTGGTGCACAAGGACAAACTGGTGCACAAGGACAAACTGGTGCACAAGGACAAACTGGTGCACAAGGACAAACTGGTGCACAAGGACAAACTGGTGCTCAAGGTCAAACTGGATCACAAGGTCAAACTGGATCACAAGGTCAAACTGGTGCTCAAGGTGCACAGGGTGAAATTATTTTACCTTTGAACAACACTTTTACAGGTTCAAATATCTTTCAGAGTGTACTTATTGAAAAAGAACTTGTGGTTGATCAAAATGTCAGTATTGAACAAAACCTGAACGTTACTGAAAATGCAAATATTGGAAACGATCTTAACATCGATGGTGACTTGTACATACAAGGTCAGAAAATAAATCCAAATGGTCAAACAGGTGCACAAGGTCAAACAGGTGCACAAGGCCAAACTGGTGCACAAGGCCAAACTGGTGCACAAGGACAAACTGGTGCACAAGGACAAACTGGTGCACAAGGACAAACTGGTGCACAAGGACAAGATGGAAATATTATTTTACCATTAAATAACACCTTCACAGGCTCAAATATATTCACTGATCCAGTTCTTCTTCAAAGTGAGATAGTTGTCGACCAAAATATGAGCATTGAACAAAATCTAAATGTGACTCAAAATGTTAATATTGAAAACGATCTTTTTATAAATGGAACGCTTTATGTTACAGATATAGTACCACCAATCCCTGAAGGACCAAGTACTTTTAGCGTATCTGAACCAAGTATTGTTATTCATGGTAATTTAATAACATCCAACACTAATACTTACACTTTAGGTACCCCTGAATTTTTATGGAGAGAAGCATACTTTGGACCAGGAACAATTAATATTGCTGGGCCAAATGGTTCACTTGGTGGTACTATTGGAAGTGACAATTTAGGAACAATCTTTACACAAACCGGTTTTGCAACACCTTTTATTAACATTGGTCCACAAATTTCTCCTGAAATAGGAGCTTTGGGTGGATGGCGATTATTTACTGACGCTTCGAATCTTAATGTTATTAATGCTCAACAAATTGATACATCTGGTATTCTTTTCGGTCCAACCATTACTTTACTTGATTCATCGGGACAGTCAACTGGAGCTCAGGGCCCACAAGGTGCTCAAGGTTCTCAAGGTTCTCAGGGTGTTGCCGGAGCTCAAGGTTCTCAGGGTGTTGCTGGTTCTCAAGGTTCTATTGGTGCTCAAGGACAAACAGGTTACACTGGTGCTCAAGGACAAACAGGTTACACTGGTGCTCAAGGACAAACAGGTTACACTGGTGCTCAAGGACAAACAGGTTACACTGGTGCTCAAGGACAAACAGGTTATACCGGTGCTCAAGGTTATACAGGTTATACCGGTGCTCAAGGACAAACAGGTTATACCGGTGCTCAAGGACAAACAGGTTACACTGGCGCTCAAGGTTACACTGGTGCCCAAGGACAAACAGGTTATACCGGTGCCCAAGGACAAACAGGTTATACCGGTGCTCAAGGACAAACAGGTTACACTGGTGCTCAAGGACAAACAGGTTATACCGGTGCTCAAGGACAAACAGGTTATACCGGTGCTCAAGGACAAACAGGTTATACTGGTGCTCAAGGACAAACAGGTTATACTGGTGCTCAAGGACAAACAGGTTACACTGGTGCTCAAGGTTACACTGGCGCTCAAGGTTACACAGGTTCCCAAGGTTACACTGGTGCCCAAGGACAAACAGGTTATACCGGTGCTCAAGGACAAACAGGTTATACCGGTGCTCAAGGACAAACAGGTTATACCGGTGCTCAAGGACAAACAGGTTATACCGGTGCTCAAGGACAAACAGGTTATACCGGTGCTCAAGGTTACACTGGCGCTCAAGGTTACACAGGTTCCCAAGGTTATACAGGCGCTCAAGGTTACACAGGTGCTCAAGGTTACACTGGTGCTCAAGGTTATACCGGTGCTCAAGGACAAACAGGTTACACAGGTTCCCAAGGTTATACAGGCGCTCAAGGTTACACAGGTTCCCAAGGTTATACAGGCGCTCAAGGTTACACAGGTGCTCAAGGTTATACTGGTGCTCAAGGGCAAACAGGTTATACCGGTGCTCAAGGGCAAACAGGTTACACTGGTGCTCAAGGGCAAACAGGTTATACCGGTGCTCAAGGGCAAACAGGTTACACTGGTGCTCAAGGTGCTCAAGGTTATACAGGTCCTCAAGGACCACAAGGTTCTGGGTTAACACCGAGTAATTATGTTACCCAAGGTGCATTAAATACAGGAGGTCAAACAATTCCAAACGGATCCGACACAGTTATACAGTTTATTTCTCAATACGACCCACAAAGTTGGTTGAAGAACGCTGGTACATCAACTACAAGATTTTTACCATCTATTGCAGGATATTACGATATTACCATAGGTGTCTGGTGGAACGTCGATACATCTGGAAGTGTGGGGCAGAACAATATACAAGCAAGAGTTAATAGTTCCACATTTATAATATCTCAAACAACATTAAATTCAGTAAATGGATATTCACAAAATGCCTCAAAAATACAGTATCTCAATGGAACAACTGACTATATAGACTTTACAGCCTATACATCAAGCCCAGCTAATCAATTATTACAACAAGGGACTTCTTCTGGTTCAGGAACTTGGTTTTCAGCTTCACTTCAAATGGGGTCTATTGGTCCTCAAGGTGTTCAAGGTTCTATTGGATCACAAGGTGATCAAGGTTCTATCGGTCCTCAAGGTCCACAAGGTTCAACAAGTGTGGTGTCTGTTAATGCACATTATGGATCTTTTTATAATGACAGTTCCAGTAATATAGCAATTTCAAATTCCCAGTTTAACCCAACTATGATTAATTTTAATGGGTATACAGGTACTCCTTCAGGCGTTTACATCAGTGACGCTTCTGGAAATATTGAAACATCAGGTAATTATATTTATATTACAAATACTGGGACATATAACATAGATACAGTGCTTCAATGGTATAGCACTGGTTCTAATCATTTACTTTATACTTGGTATTCAGTGAATGACGTGGTTGTACCTTATAGTTCTTGTGTTTACTCCAACGGTGGTAATGGTGGAGACCAGGTGTGTGTCGTGAATTTATTATTAGAAAACGTGAGCGCAAGGAGTCGTGTTCAATTACTTTGTTATTCTCCAGACGGGGGAAGTCTTGTAACAACAACAATTGCTGGAGTTCCAACTAATACTGCAGTAACATTAAATGTCTCTCAAGTAACTAATAACGCTTTACCTCAAGGTACCAGTGTTGGAAATTATCTCAGATACGACGGATCTGGATGGGTTGGTACTCAAATCAATGGTGCAACCGACAATGGACATGGATACAGCACTCTCCTTTACGATACATCATCAAATCAAATTATAAAGTCTGCTTCAAATTCAACGACTTACAATAAAACATTCGTTATTGACCACCCGACAAAACCCGATCATTACCTTGTCCATGCCTGTTTGGAGGGACCTGAATCTGGTGTCTATTACCGTGGATCAGGTAAAATTGATAAAGGGACTGTCAGTACCATTGTCAAACTTCCTGAATACACATCAGCCTTTACAGACTTTACCGTACAGGTTACTTGTAAGGGAAAACCTATACTTTTAGGTGTATCTGATGTGTACACAAATTTATTTGAAGTATACTCGGATACTCTCGAAGGAGCTGAATTCTTTTGGGTTGTGTACGCCAAACGCGATTCCATTGAAACTGAACCTCCCAAAAAGAGAGTAAAGGTTCAGGGAGATGGTCCATATCGTTGGATCTCCTAAAATAAAATGTAAAAAGTAACCAAAGGTTACGGGTATGGCTTTCCAACAATGCAATCTGTTAGTTATTGATAACTTTTACAAGAACCCAATGGAAGTCCGTGAATTTGCCTTAGAACAAGACTTTCAAACAAAAGGTAATTATCCAGGAACTCGTACTCAGAGTTTTGCAACTCAAGACCTTAAAGCGATTATCGAAAAATACATAGAACCCTTTACTGGAAAAATAACAGAGTTTCCAATGAAACCAACAGATTATAACGGTTCTTTTCAATATACCACTTCACGAGCGAGGTCATGGATTCATACCGATTCGTTTAATAACTGGGGTGGTGTACTTTACCTTACACCTGACGCCCCTGTGACAGCTGGTACATCTTTTTATAGACCAAAAGACTCAAATACAGACACAGATCTTTATTCACAAGATCTTACCAAATGGGAACTTGTTGATCAGGTTGGAAATGTTTTTAATAGGTTAATTTTATTCAACTCAAAAAGATTCCATATGTCTATGGATTATTTTGGAACTGAATTAAAGGACTCTCGCCTTTTTCAAGTATTCTTTTTTTCAACGGAAAAATAATGTAAGATTTTTCTTTTTTATGAATATAATGGAACCTCTGGAATTTAAAATCGAAAAAAGTGAATACAAACAATTTTTTAATAACCTTTTAGATAATCCCACTGATCTTAACACTTCTATTTTTAATACTGCAAATAAATTTAGATATCAGAATAATTATATTGAATCCATAAAATGGTATAAATTGTATACTATGTTAAAAAATACTGATCCAGACCACTTGTATATTTGCTACATTGAACTTGGAGTTGTTCATAAAATTCTTCAATTTGATTTTAATAAAATTGAACAATTTTTTCTTTCGGCGAAAGACCTTGCACCAGATCGTGCAGAAGCCTATTACCATCTTGGGCTTCTTTATAATCAAAATAAAATGTACCTCAAATCGTACGAAACTCTTCAACCTGCAATTACATTACCCATTAACAACGGTTACAAATTTGTAAATGAAAAGGTGTATGGAAAATATCTGTACGATGAACTTTCAGTTGCCTGTTATTGGTTAGAAAAATACCAAGAAGGGTTACAATTTCTTAATGAAATTATCAATGACCCTGACTTTGGGTTTTGCCGTGAACGACTTCTCGAAAATGAAAAATTCTTTAAAGAAAAGAAAGCAATTTAATGTATTCCCCAAATAAACTGTATGTATATCCATTTATTGTTTCAAGCTGTGATTCTGGAATAATAAATTGATTTTTTATCGTCAATTGAGCAACACCTCTGTATTTTTCATGAGTGAAGTACTTAAATGAAAAATCTTGTTTATGAAACTGTAAAAGGTAATAAACAACTTTCCATACATCTCCTGTCCATGGAGAAATGTATTTTAATATTCCATTTTCTATCTTATGTTGTTTAGGTACCTTTAATTGTTCTTCTTCGTTAAGAGGTAATATGTCGTCTATAAAAACGATCCCACCAGGATTTAAAAACCCGATCGAATTATTAAGGTCTCGCACAAGGTATTCAACCTGATGCATTCCATCTATAAAGACGACATCAAAATACTTTTTATTTGTTGTAAAAAAATCATCTGACGTTAATCGAACAATCGATTCATTTTGACATTTTGGATCTGGATCAACTCCCGTTTTGTTGATAAAATGGACTTTTTCAAAGGTTTGTCCGTATTCAACTCCTATTTCAAGGTAAACATTTTCAGGAGTAGTATTCTTATTAATAATAAGGTGTCTAAATGGAAACGTTTCAGGCTTAGAGTCATTTGATGCACGATCGTACATTTCTGAAAATGTTTCAAATGTGATTGATTTTTCTAAAAGTATCGCTTTTACTTTTTCGAATAAGTAATTTTTATCAGTAACCATTCTATCGAAGTCTATAAATGTTGTGGCTATGTCATACTTTGTCATTGTGTAAATATACTTTGAAAGTATCTTGTTGTAAAACTCGATTTGCTCTTTTTCATTGTTTGCCTGCCAAAGACCTCCAGGGTTTTGTTCATGGACGAATCTCGACTTTGCAGAATCTTCAAAGTTTCTTATGGGAAGTATTACATTCTTGATGATAAGCGAATCTAGATTGACAATTTCTTCCATAATCTCAAGGTATACCGGGTTTTTTATAATGTAATGATCTTCATCGTGATGTTTTTCAAGACCAGAGTTTGCAACTTCATTGACAAATTTATCAAAATTTGTTTCGTCAAAACCTGTATCGAACTGTAAATATGAGAACAACCTAACCAAGAAAGTTGTTCCACATCGACCCGTTCCTGTTATGAGTATCTTTTCTGGTTTTGTCTCAATGATTTGATAGTCTTCGCAACAACGATACATCATCAAAAAGTAATCTTTCAATTCTGCTCGAGTTGGACGGCTATAACAATGAATATCCAAACCTTTTGAGTCTAAGATTTCCCACATCTTTTCAATTGGGATGGTATCCAAAACCAGGTACTGCCATTCTGGATTTAATGGGAGTACACGTTCAATATTGTCAATACCTATCACACATACTTGTTTTTTATACAAACAATAGATCTTATTTGCAAATGAAGGAGTGTAGTCTTTCCGTTTCCATATCTCTGAATGTTGGTGAATATATTTTGGATCCTCGTATCCTCCGAGCTCTTTCATACGTTCATGGATCTTTAAGCTTTCATAAAATATTGGTCTGATAAAATGTGGACCAATTCTATTAATTTCTGAATTACGAATAAGTGAAAAGTTGTTATTGTTTTCATTCATGTACTGTACATACCCCATCGTAAATAGCTTTGCCATTTTTGTGATTGCCGCCGTACGAAGAAGTATTTCAAAGTCATCACAAATTGGCAACATCTCACTGTAATTACCCGCTTCCAATAAAACCGACGTTTTCCATATCCTTGGGTGATTGGGGCAACTCACCAAGTGGGAAAGTGTGATGTTATTTATTTGGGGTGTATTGTAGACGTACACCCACTTGCCATTGTATTTTTGACAATAATATGATCCATACCCTAAACTCAAAAAATCAGAATACTTATAATTGTTTCCATTCTCGTATATATTAATAAAATCTGTGTATACAAACCCGACGTCGAGGTTATTTTCAAAGTACTTCACGGATTCTGTGAGAACATGTGGTAAAATTTTATCGTCGTGATCCATTTCCATTATGTACTTACCACGACACAAACTTACGGCTTCATTCTTCACATTTCCGATATTTCCGCTATTGGTGTCTCTGCGATAAAGCCGTATCTTGTGATCTCCTGAAAATGTTTTTCTTAAAAATTGGAAATGGTTGTCGTCAGGTGAATCATCAACAACAACAACTTCATAGTCCTGAAATGTTTGGGAAAGTATGGAATTATACACACGGTATATTTTTTCAAACGAATTGTAACAAGTTATAAATATACTAAAAGTTGGACGCGTTTGTATACGACTTATCGAACAATTATGGATAAAACAATAATTAACTGATCTATTGAATGCCTGGATGTCGTTAATTTCATTAAAGTGGATCCAACGATTCCTCATACGGTTGGCGATCACCTTGGTACAATTAAATTGAGTTTTGTACGTTACAAGTATCTGATAACTTGAATTATAAAGTACGTTTAATTCTTCGAGGCTACGAACAAAAAAGAGTGTACAATTGAGTTGTTCACGACATTCTTCAAAGAATTGTTCGATTTCTGGATCATTATGGAGAAAGACAATGTATGGATACTTCGTTGTTTCAATGATTTTCATTTATATTCTGTTTTACATTGTTTTCATTTATTTTACGTAAAATAAACTGCTTAAAAGCATGTGCATTAGGTAAGTAGAAGTTATGACAACATGGAAATCGAAGTTTGTGAACCGTGTGAACCACCGATTATCAAAAGAAATGCTAGAATATGTTTAGAAGAAAATTGTACTACACAACCAATTTATAATTTTGAAGGAGAGTCAAAAGGTATATATTGTAAAGCACACCGCAAAAGCCAAATGATGAACGTAATCGATCGTAAATGTAAAGAAGCTAATTGTGGAAAAATTCCAAATTATAATTTTGAAGGGGAGACAAAAGGTATATTTTGCAAAACACATGCTAAAAACGGGATGAAGAATATAAAGGCAAAATCATGCAATCATGAAGGATGTACAATACAATCAAATTATAATTATGAAGGTAAAAAATGCGGAATATTTTGCAAAATACATAAACTCGATGGTATGTTTGAGGTAAAACATAAAAAGTGTGAAGTTGATGGCTGTATTATAATTGCAAATTACAATTACGAAAATAATAAAACAGGAATGTTTTGTAAATTACACTCACATGAAGGTATGCGAAATATAAATGACCCTAAATGTCAAAAAGAAAACTGCAATAAAACTTCATCTTTTAATTATAAAGGAGAGAAAAAACCTATATTTTGTGCAGACCACCGTTTAAATTTAATGATAAATTTACGTGCACGTATTTGTACAGAAGAAGGTTGTTATATACAAGCAACCTTTAACTATCCTAAATTTAAGTTTGGTTTATATTGTAAAGAACATAAAAAAATAAATATGGAGTCAGTGTTAGCAAAGCGATGTAAGAGTGAATGGATATGTGATACAATTGTAAATATTAAAAGATTTAATGGATATTGTATGGTATGTTATATTCGTTTATTCCCAGATAATCAAATTGTAAAAAATTATAAAACAAAAGAGACAGCTGTAAACAAATATATTAAAGAACAATTTCAAAATGTTACTTGGATATCAGATAAAAAAGTATTAGACAGTTGTTCTATGAAACGGCCCGATTTGTTATTAGATTTAGGATATCAAGTTATTATTATTGAAATAGATGAAAACCAGCATCGTCGGTATGAAGAAATATGTGAAAATAAAAGGATTATGGAACTTTCTAAGGATCTTAGTCATAGACCAATTGTTTTAATTCGTTTTAACCCTGATGAATATAAAAATGGAGAATCTAAAATTACTAGTTGTTGGAATTATACTAAAAAAGGATTAATGTCTGTAAAGAAATCAAAACAAAAAGAATGGGGTGAACGTCTTGAAACATTGAAAGAAACTGTGGAGTATTGGGTGAATAATCAAACCGAAAAAACTATTGAATTAGTTTATTTATTTTATGATAAAACTATTTAAAAAAATGATTTAGTTACATTTATTAAAAAATGGGAAACAATAAAAAAAATAAGAAGAAATCTAATGTTTTACCTACTGTCAGTATCCTTACTATAACTCAAAAAAAAAGACAAGATACTATTAAATTATGTGCAGAACACATTGATAATCAGACTTATAAGAATATTACAGAATGGGTTATTGTGAATGGTGATAAAAATCTAGAAGACTCTCTTGAAAATGAACAGTTTATTAAAAATGAATTAAAATGTAAGTATCCTATTGTTTATGTACCTGGGTATCATCTTGACGAATCCGGAAACCCCGTTCACAATGGAAACCACCTTGGGGAACTCCGTAATATCTCGAACAGAACCGCAAAAGGTGATATCATGGTCTGTGCAGATGATGATGACGCCATATTTAAAACCAGAGTACAGCACTCGGTTGATACTCTCATGAGTTCAAAATGTGAAATTGCAGGATGCAGTCAAAAATACCTTTATGATTATTCTTTACAAAAATTGTTTAAATTTAAACAATTTGGACCTTATCATTCAACCAATGATTGTTTCGCATACAAAAAAAGTTATCTCGAAAACAACAGTTATGACTCCACAAAGGATATGGCGGAAGAAAGTTCATTTACAAAGAATTTTTCAAATCCAATGGTTCAACTTGACCCAAAGCATGTTGTTATTGGTAGTAGCCATACAACCAATACATTTCACAAACGAGAAATCTGTACATTCAGTTGTTTATGGCAAGATCCATCTAACCCTTCTCAAGGTATGATGTATCCTCAAACAGTTGAAATAACTGAAACTGCAGAAGATCTTGCCGGAAAAGAAATGATACAAAGGTATCGAGATATTTTTGTAAAGTATGAACCTTCAGAGTACCACATAAGTTATTTTTGCGGTGGAACAAGTATTGAATGGGATCCTGAAAGTAAGTCGTTAGGAGGTTCCGAACAAGCGGTTGTTCATTTGTGCAATGAATGGACCCGTCTTGGAAAGAAAGTTGCAGTGTATGGAAAACTCACGAAAGAAGGAGTTTTTAACGGTGTTACTTACATTGATTGGAAAAGGTTTCCGTTTCATCAAGCACACAATATAGTAATTTTATGGAGAATGGCTGGTGTAAACTGTGGCTTATTGTTTCCAATAAACACTAAACAACTATGGATAGATGCACATGATAATAACTGGGTTTTTCGGCATCCTTATCTTCCTTACACGGACCGTATCAACAAGATCTTTTTCAAGTCTCAGTTCCATGTTGATGAATACATCAAGTTCTTCAAACAAAAGGATCACTCATTCAGATTAGATCCTGAACGTTATACCATCATCCCCAACGGTATTCGTATCGATAACTTTACACCTAACACTGGTGTTACACGTGAACCTTTCAGATTTTGTTACGCCAGTTGTTACACACGTGGGTTGCTCGAGATACTCGCGTACACATGGCCAATGATCTTTCAAAATGAGCCAAGGGCTGAACTTCATGTGTATTATGGCATGGATGGTATTCAAGACCAGCAACAGCGCCAGCAACTCATGATGCTTATGGGACAACCAGGGGTTATGGATCATGGACGACGACCGGTGGGTGAAATCGCCATGGAAAAACAACGAAGTACCTTTCATATGTATTTATCACGGTGCCCGGGTGAGATCGATTGTATATCCGTTCGTGAGTCATTAGTTGCTGGTTGTATTCCCCTCATAAGTAATTACGGAGTTTTTAAGGACCGTGATGGGTTACATTTTGATATCGATGAAACACCTCAAAGTTACCAACGAGCTGCAAGTGGCATACTTAGTTTGTTACAAAAACCTGATTTCCTCGAAATGTGTAGACAACAATTCAGTAAATCAAAAACAATTATGAATTGGGAGTCTGTTGCAGAACAATGGTTAGAAACGGTTTAAAAGGCACCGCTTCGCTTTTTAAATAATAGTAAAATAGTCTATTTGACACTTTTACATTTATTTTTTAATTAAATTTACTTTCCAATCACAAAGTAATTGAAACCGTATGTATTGGCTGTACCATTGCCAGTTATGTTCAATCTAAATCCTGAGGCTGTTACATCGCTAATGTAACCTAAGTCACCACCTGTTGCAGAATAAATATTTGCAGGGCTGATCATAACAATGGGAGCATTGGTGTAACTTACCCCAAAGGCGATCGTAATATAAGGAGGATTTACTGTGTCTGGTTGAAAACTAATTAACCCAGCCATATCAGAACCAGAAACTGTTGGTGTCCCTGTTACATTTGAACTGTCGGTCACGGTTGGTGCAACCGCTGGTGTAGCAGTGTTAAAATGTTCACCAACTGTGATGTCACCTTGGACATTTAATTTAATTGGGAAAGCTGTGGCTGAAGAGTCCTGAGTTACACCGAACACATTTAAGGTGGTTCCTGAAGAGTGCATAGTCACCCCGTCACCATCAGCACCGTCACCGACAACGAAGTTATTGTTGACGTAAGCACCTCCATCAGTGTAAAAACCTCCCTGAACAGCTTCGTTTCCTGTGACATTGACTGAGTCATCAAAGGAAGCTGTCCCATTAGCTAACAACGATTCAACGGTAGTTGATCCACCAACCACAAGGTTTCCGCTGGTGTCGACGGTTGTACCAGCAACTGAGAGACTCGCGCCTGAAATAGCACCTGTTACTGCAACGGAAGCGCCTGAAATAGCACCTGTTGCTGAGAGACTTCCAGCTGAAAGGGAACCTGTAACGGTTTCTGAACCTGTGACAGCAAGAACACCTGTCACGTTGGTACCAGCAAGGGTTGACACACCGGTAACACCGAGGGTTCCTGAAACAGTTTCTGAACCAGTCACAGCAAGAACAGTTGTACCGGGAGCAACTGACATTGCAACACCTGTACCGTTGGAAGAATCACCAACTGTCACACCCTTGTTGGCATACATATTACCTCCAAGGTATTCGTTTTTAAGAACTGCAAGATTGTCTGCTAAGGTGACTCCTCCTGAAATATAACCGGTTCCTGCAACATTAATACTCTGAACACTGGTAGTACCTACAACAACAAGATTACCACTGGTGTCAACGGTTGTACCAGCAACATTTAAAGAGCCTGCAGTAACTGAACCTGAAACAGTTTCTGAACCAGTCACTGCCAGGGTACCAACAACGTTAGTACCAGCAAGATTGGAAACTCCAGCAACACCAAGAGTACCTGAAACAGTTTCTGAACCAGTCACTGCAAGAGTACCGACAACATTGGTACCAGCAAGATTGGAAACACCAGCAACACCAAGAGTACCTGAAACAGTTTCTGAACCAGTCACAGCAAGGGTACCAACAACATTTGTTCCAGCAAGGTTTGCTGTACCCCTTACGCCGAGATTCCCGCTTACATCAAGAACACCAGCAATAGTAGTTGCTTTAAGGCTGGTGGTACCTCGCACACTAAGATTCCCACTTACATCGGTACCCTTAAGATTTGAAGTACCGGTCATATTGAGAGTACCAATAGTTGCAGTCGTTGCAGTCATAGCATTAAAAAATGAATTAGAACTGTCAATGACAAGATTATCCATCTGAACAGTACCGGTGACGTGAAGATTGTTCAAGAGAGTATTTCCACCAACTGTAAGGTTATTAGACACATCAAGGTTGGCTTGTCCAAAGTTAAAGACAGTCGCATTCACGGTATTGGCAGTGAGACTTCCTGTGTTGACTTCAACGGCCTGGAGACCTGCAGCTATACTATTGGAGGTGTCGGGGTAAATTGTAACGGTGGTAGCACTAAGCTTACCGGTAGAAATTGAACCGGTGTAATAAGACATTTTATAAATTAAACCGTTATTTTTTTTATTGAATTAATTTTAAAAATTGTCGCGTTTGATTTTTCCATGTGAATTCTTTAGCAAATTGGTAATTTATTTCTGTTGTATCTACCGGGTTTGAAAGATATTCTAAACAACTCGCTTGCCACTCCGTTGTTAAAGGGTTTCCTGGAATAATTTTTCCATACTTCGCCGTTTCGGTTAACCCTGCTAATCCATTTGTTATTACCTTTGTTTTCGATATAGCTGCCTCTAAAGCTGTTAAACAAAACGTCTCTTCGAATATACATGGATACAACCAATAATCAGCCCTTGCCCATGCCTTCATTAAAACCGGTTTAGGTACCCATCCAAAATTTGTGACACCTTGTTGATAAATGGTTTCTTTAATTTCTCTAAGTTGTTGGGGTGCAACCTGGTTTGACCATTCATGATCTAAGTTACAGTACACATTCAATGTTGCATCTGGTAAGACTTCTTTTATACGTGACCACATACGAAGTAAAACAAGTAAACCTCTGTTAGGGAAACTACTGTAAATAAAATTGTGTGGTTTCTTAATTTCAAAAGGCGTTTCGTTAATTCCATACCCTTGGTAAATCACATCAAATTGAGGAAATAATTGTTTTATTTGACCTACATGCCATTGAGTTAAACCAAATACCCATTTTAGTTTTGGGTGTATTGGTATAACTGTTTCAGGTGAAACCAGGTCATGAAATATAACACCAACATTCTTTGCATGACCTTTTAATGCAACTGGGATGTATTCCGTAAAACGACTAATAATGCAGTATTCAACTTGATTCGTTGCAATAAATTCATGAAAAAGACTAATAGGGTTATACCCTACATTGTTGTAAAATTCTGGTTTTTCACAATTACAAAAAACAACAACATTAAAGTATTCACCAAGATACCTCGCGGTTTCTATTATCCATGTTTCAGACCCCCCTAACCCTTTTGTTTCGATGGATGCTCCGCTCCATGGTTCCCAACCTCCATCCGTGACTAAACAAAAAATGTTGGCACCTTTCGGGTTGTCTGAAATATCAAAAGTCTTTACCATTTGTTTATGAATGTTGTACCAATTTGTTATAAGATTACTCTGTGGATTATGTTTTAGATAAAGTTCAGCTGCTTCTAAACCCAAGGGATAGTCTTCTTGGTAATAACAAACTTCTGTTAAAAATTTTGGCAAAAAATGAAATGACAATGTTGGTTTGAGAGAATACTGTGAGTTTATGGGATACCCTAAACGAAACGCCTTTTTAAAATAATTATACGCTTCAAAAAATTCTTTTTCGAGATAATGATGTATACCTAAAAAGTATAGACTGTCAGGACGAGTTATATCAAGTGAATACGCTTTTATGTAAAGCTCTTTACAACGTTCCCATTGTTTCTTGGAAAGTTTTGTACCTGGTTCCATAAGCTTCATCGTTTCTGAATTGACTTTAAAATTGTATGTCCTTGCCAATTCAAAAAGAGCGTCTATTCGTTCTTGAATGTACCCTTCTAATACAATCCGTTTTTCAAAAAATGTAGCCTTCGCGACTTCATCACCAATACATCCATATGTTTGGGCTATGTAGTACAGTGTACGAGGATCATCGGGGGAAGATTCAAGTTCTTTAAATAATAGTTCGAGATCTAATTGTTTACGATTCATTGTTCGCTTTTCCATATAATCTGAACGATGGTCAAATATCCATGCTTGATTACTCGGAATTGTCACGTTTATATTATTTTCATTGGTGATGACTTCATGGATTGTATGTATGTACCTCAAATTGGTTTTTGATTTTATAATTCTGTTTGAGTAATATTCATTGTCTTCTGATTGTATCATTAAACTAAACGAATCCGCGAAGGTGTCTCCACGAACTTCATTTAAAAATTTGCGAAGATCGCCTTTCAGAATGTAGGTATCATCAAGCATAATCACAAATTTACAACGAGTACCTGCAAGATCAAGACAATGGTTTCGTGAATCTCTGAAGTTTGTGAAAGGCTGGGTGTAAAGCTTTCCTTTTTTATCTTTAAGAACACGGTTAATCAGTTCCTGTGTTCCATCTGTTGAACCTGTGTCAAGTATACACCATTCATCAAAATGATCCAGATTTTGTGTAAGAATATTTTCAAAGTTTGGGCCGGCGTCCTTGACGATCATCGCCAGACAAATCAGGGTATCAAACAAGATTTCTCCATTAACAACTTTAAAGTGTTTTATAAAAATGTTGTAACACTTATTTGTAAGATAAAGAAACTTGTTATGGTATTTTAATTTTCGACAATCAAAACTGGATTGGTGTCCTAATAAGATATCAAATGACTCAGTGTAATTATCACAATAAACAATTTTTATGTTTTTAGTTGATTTTGTACTAAATTTTGTGTTGACATTTTCTTTCACAAAATCATTGGTTGTTTCAACGTAACTTCCTAGAAATAATAAACCTATTTCATTCAACAAGGCGATGTCCCGTTCAAGTTCGGCCAATTCGGGGAAGATCTTTAAATTGGTCCATTGAGGGTGCTTGACTTCAGTAAACATTTATCTAATAAAAAGATGATTGTTTAAATAAGTTTAATTTGTTGTTTCGAGATAAAAATTATCACTCGATAAAAAAGGCTCAACAAGATACATATAAGGAAGAGCACAGTGGCCGTTCATTCCCCATTGAGTCCCCCAAGACGATCTTGCAATCCAAGCACCAGGTGGTGCCCCTGGACATTTTATGTTGTCGTTATATGACACAATCACCATGGAGTGTCCACCAATTGCAGTACTTGCGCTATTTGGATATGGAACTAACCCTGTGGTTGCTACTGAATAGCTTAAGAATTCCTGGTACACCATGATACCAATTATGAACGGTTTACCTGAAACGAGTAATGATTTCATATTATTGACTGTTTGCGTAACTGTGTACGCCTTGGTTACCTTGTGCTTTAATGCAGATTTGTAAACTTCCTCCGGGGGTTTTGTAGCGAACTTGGAAATGTCGTAAGGCCACATTGTTTCAGGTGGAAGTCCGTAGGTTTCTAATGCATTGACACCGTCATGGATATATGCACCAGAATCATACTCGACTGTGTTTTCAATAACCCGTTCATTGTAATAAACGAATAAACGCGAACCCATAAACTCAGGTACGAGATACTGATATGCAGCAACCAGAGCATTAGCTGTACAAGATCCTAATTGGCCTTGATCATAACATTCAGGAAATTTAGACCTTAGATCGACTGACCCTGGTAAAGACTTTGGCGCGGGGTTCTTAATGGTTAAAAATTCTTCCGGTAACCTGGTTATCTTCAAATTAAATTTGTTTTGATGTACGAAGTGTGCAATGGCTTGAATACGACCTTTTAAACGGTGCTTGGTGGCGTAACTTGCCCAATCGAAACTCGCAAAGAAATCTTCCATGTTTTACTTTTACAAGTATTTAAATTAAAGAAGTTTAATGTAGAACATTTTCAATGAAAACGACGTTCTAAAGTTTAATTGTAGAATCTTTTAAGGAAAAGGTTTTTAATTTAAAATATTTATAAAGAGTACCCCAACCCCCTTTCCAGCTTTAAGAATGTCTACAATTTCTGCTGGTCTCGTGAAAACTACTAATCTTACCGTCACCGGTACCCAAGCCGGTGCCGTTGAAACCACAAACCTTACTGCAGGTAGCGTAACTGCGAGTAGTCTTGCTACAAATGATCTTTCTGTTGGTAACACTTTTAGCGCAACCAACTTCTTTAGCACTCAGCAAATTGCTGAAGATCGTTGGCATCTTCCCACTCCTGTAGGCCCTTTCGCAGTTGATATCATTCCAATGGGAATTCAGAATATGAACTTTGTTACTGATATCATTGCTCCATGGTCCGGTAAATATTGGGGGACTGTACCAACTTACCAGGACAATATGAATGTCACTATTTGGGCACCTTCCAACCGTACAGGTGTTGCTAAAAACGTCAGTGCAAGTTTGGTTGGTTGTTATGATCCAGTTAGTCCCATTGATACCTCCAATGGAGGTATTTACCCTAAGAATACCCTTGTTTCAGGAAATTGTTTATTTCACCCAGATGATTTTGTTTTGAATGCTCTTTATGGTGGTTCTGGATACTACAATGGAGCTGACGATTCATCAGGAAGTTATGTCGGTTGGTCTGAGGCAATAACTGCATTTGGAAACTATTTGAAAGCAACATGCAAAGCATATGGTGGTAATAATACCATTGATTCTAGTGCAGGTGTTCGTACTCAATTAAAAACTCTTTACAATGTCGTTCGTAACACTGTTACATACAAAAATTTATACAGACATTTTTCCGTAAAAACTGGTAAGATTTGGTATAACACCCAGGGTGTTAGCCTTGCCAATGGATACAAGGACTTCACCATGTCTCGTCCAACTGATAACCTCCTTGTTGGTGACAGTTCGTGTGTATTATTAAATACTACATGGACAAATGCACAACTCCCAACACAACAACAAATTTTCCAAGCGACTGGTGATGGTTCCGGGTGCCCCGTTATCATTAAATTGAATGGTACCCAATGTACCGAAATTGGATATACCGATCCTTGGCATTCCGCAGAAATGGCATCACGTGGCTATATTGTTATTGTCCTAGGGTGTGCTCCATATGCATATGACCCTCAATATAAAATTGGGACAAACCAGACTATGATTGATGCTCTCTTTAACGGGTATCTTGGTGACAATACGAATTTTGATTTTACCAATAAATTAGTTTTTCCAACCACATTTTCTAACTGGACTTCAAATGTAAATAAATTAGATTATCAAAATTTTACATTTAGTTATAATGGAACCGGTGATCTTGGAGCTGGAACAACCTTAAACTTTAATAATGTTGCCCAAACAAATCCTTGGGGTGTTGCAAATGCATTTAACGTTAATACTGGTAATGCTTTATTTTACCAAGATGAAAACGGTCGTACTGGTAATACAGATACTTGTAACATTTACCAATCTATGGTTTATAGTAATCAGGTACCGCGTACAGATGCTTCTGGAAACGTAAGTTGGAATAATTATAAATCATGGGAAAAATGGTTATATGCTATGAAATACGTAGCTACCTTTATTGGTTTAACACCGCGATGTAATTTCGCAAATGTAAGTACGTCACATTTTTCAGCTGGAGGATTCTTTTACCCAATTATCCAGAATGTACTTACAAGTTCAACCCCAGGAAATACAAAACGCCTTGTTGATTTGAGTAGCAATCCTGTCTATTTATTCAAAATTGTAAGTTCTGTTCATGTAGAATCTAGTTTAATTGGACGTACTGTAGAAAACCAAGGTATTGTTTATACAAATACGACGGCTCCATCAACTGAAACTGCAACAAGTTACAATTACCCACAAGATAATCAATTTGTATGGGGAAGTGATAACATATGCTCTATTCCAAATGGATTTACTGTACCTGCATTTATACATACAATCACTGGTCCATCTTTATTTTTACTTACTGCTCTTTTTGACAGAGGTGTTTTACCAGTTCATTACGCTCTTCAAAAAACACGCTTAAATAATAGCCCTGTACTTAATAAATCATATGTTTATTATGTTGGATCTAAACATTATACAGCAGCCGATGAGGCATATGGTCCTTCTGCAGGAACAACTGACTTAGAATGGAATAATTTAACACCTCAATATTCATGGTCTTATTCAGGTGGGTGGGAGTGGCCTGTTGCTGAAGCATTTGATAGTTTCTTATACCCAACTGCTAATACAAGTCAATATGCTGGTATCCCAACTATTCATTCACAGGTTGTTAATGGCGATTTATCACGAACCCCAATGTTTGTTCTCTGGAATATCCATACACAAGGTCTTGATATAACTACACCCAATAGTGGTAGTTATCAAGCAAATGGTGTTTCTTTACAGATGTTTATGGAATACGGTAACCGTGACTGTGGTATTCTTGTGGGTGGTGAAACTGGTCTTGCTAACTACAAACACATTGATGGTATGTACCGTTATATTGGTCCTCATAAGATTGAGACCCTTCGTGACTCTTCAGGTCGTAATCACTTGAGTCTTGATTTTGGCAAGTCTGTGTTGTTTGAGAATAACAACAGCCAGCTCGAGATTCTTGCACGTCCTGGTTACAACGCACAGATTCTTGTTGATGGATCTGGTGCTTCTATTTCTCTTAACGGTGTTACTTTAACTGCTGCTAAATTAACCGCTTTGTTAGCACTTGTTGCTTAAATAAAACAAATTAAACTTTAAACGTGTCTTTTCATAAAGATTCTTTTAAAATTTAAACTAAGTTATTTATTTTTATTGCTGTCTTCACAGAACCTGGTAATTGTTCTGTATATATCCCGTTCTTTTTTATGTGATTGACTTCATCCATAATTTGAGGAGTTATTGGTACACCTGTTCCTTTAAAGGTTAAACGGTTGCTACGTCCATATGCTTCAAGTTCTTTACGATGGATTATGATGTCTGATGCAGAACTTGTTAAAACTTTATGGATACAATCATCTATAGGTACCATCTCCCAACCTATTTCTCTTTTGATATGAGCTATCATACTATTTAAATTTGAAATTTTGATAGTATGATTTTCAGGTTTTTCTTTTAATCTTTTATCATACAGACAAACTATTTTTAAAGCTATTTGACGAATTTGATCTTCTGGATATTCAGAAAGTGCTTGCTTTAATATATCTATAATACATTCAACGTCCATTTCACTTTTATCTTCATTACCCATAAAAATATTAATTGACCTATTGTCGTTGTAAGTACAATTATTATTATTATTAATCGTTTGATGAACAATAGTAGGTTTACAATAATCTAAAAGGTTTTTATGGTATTCTTTACGCTCTTCGCAAACAGGTATATGTCTGTTTAGGCTATCTGTTCTGGCAAATACTAAATTACAAAAACGACATTCTAACTTGTTTTCAGGGATATCAATATCTACTTTGTGTTGAAGTTCTAACAATCGTACAGGGTCATCCTTGTACTTACAAATTGAATGGTGTTTTTTAAGGTTTGTATTGATTGAAAAAGATTGTAAACAAAACTCGCACTGCTTGTGAGTGGATTTCAACCCAGGGTGTGTGGAATCTGGCTTGGGGTGTGTGGAATCTGGCTCCCTGATTGTGGAATCCTGCTTGGGGGCTGTGGAATCTAACCCCCCATTTCCGGGTTCAGTGCTGGCCGTTTGTCGGCAAGGCTTCAAGCGTGACAGGTGGGCGCTCAGGGCGTAACGGTCGCGGAACCATTTTTCACATAATGGGCAGTTTACCATTTTCCGGGGGGTATTACTTATTACCGATATATTTCTTTAAGCCAAATCCC
>Ga0255088_1000164_pt1 | contig 37193 bp, 30 predicted proteins | sample Colum_Miss_RepB__2_FD_188587 | JGI IMG/M metagenome (GOLD analysis project Ga0255088, IMG submission 188587) | Freshwater microbial communities from Columbia River, Oregon, United States - Colum_Miss_RepB_8d | ecosystem: Environmental > Aquatic > Freshwater > River | place: USA: Oregon...
TTTGCATATTGTTGATGGATCACAAGTCGTCACTCATTCTCTTCCAAAGACTGCTGCATTTATTAGCCCTCAATACCGACCCAAGCGTGCCATTAAGTTCTCACTTCTAGTAGACTCAGACGGAATTCCGCTTACGACAACCCTCAGCTCTGCCAATAAACATGATACAAGTCTACTGGATTCCATCCTAGCTAAGAATCCAATAATTACTAAGATTTACAGCAAAACTAAGCTCTTAGGAGACAAAGGGCACGTCGGAGGAAGACAAGAACTGACTACAGTTATTCATGGATACCAGCCTATTTTTCACCCACGAAAATATCACCTAGATCAGCTAAAATCTTCTCAAAGAAAGATACTCACTCAACATAGATGGAAAGTAGAGAGAACCATTAGTTGGTTGAAGAGCTATAGGAGAATCAAGTATTGCTATGAAAGGTCATTTGATACCTACCAAGCATTTCTAGACCTAGGTTACCTCTTGATCTCATTCCAAAAACTATATTTGTGATTTTTGGGACAGGCTCATGAATATTTTTATTTCGAAATTAAAAATTCATTAATAATTATATTTTATATATATAATGCTTAATATGATTAAATTTTTTTATAAATACAAAATTTTTAAAATACACGTTGTTTTTTTAATTCTTATTTTTATCTTATTATTATTAAACTCATGCTCTAAATCATCAAGTACGAGTAAATCATTAACTTCAAGATATAGTATTTTTTTTGACTCAGGAAGTTCTGGTACCCGTGTTTATATCTATGAAATTACTCCCAGTACTAACTCTCAGTCCTTACCTATTCTAGATCAAGCACCCACCAGTACTTCATTAACCCAGGAGAAGTGATCACTGAAAGTTACTCCTGGAATTTCTACCTTTGCGTCAAATTTAGATGGAATATCAGGATATTTAAAACCTCTGATTGACTTCGTCAAACTAAAAATTACAAACACATCAGAGTTAGCAGTAACACCAACATTTCTCAAAGCGACTGCAGGAATCAGACTCTTACCAAATTCCGACCAGCAAAATATCATCGCGAAGGCAAAAGATGTTCTTCTTCAATCCAGTTTTTACCTGAACTCGAATTCATCAGTTGAATTAATTTCAGGGGCCGATGAGGGACTTTATTCATGGATTGCGGTTAACTACCTTTCAAAGTCATTTGATCCTGGGATTAATTCAACGTATGGAATAATTGAACTTGGAGGGGCATCTCTTCAAATTACCTTCGTTCCAGAACACCCTCCTTTATCTGATTCAAAAATAGTTACCTTAGGAAAAAACACCTACAACCTCTATTCAAAAAGCTACACTGGCTTTGGTCTCAATTCAGCACGAGGGAGTTTTAACTCAAATGACTGTAGTTACTTCAGCAGCACATCTCCCGTCTTTTCGACATGCAAAACCTCCATCCTCACTCACTTCAACACCACCTGTAGTACGGGACAAGACTCCTGTGGATTTAATCAGGAGTATCAACCTCCACTCTTTGGAGACTTCTATGGATTATCTAATATCTACTATGTACCCAACACGAATGGAGTTGAAACATCCCCTCTTGCTATTTCATCTCTATCCAGTCAAGGCGCCACAGTTTGTAGTAATTTAACAATTTCAGGCTCTACTGCATGCTTTGATCTTGCTTACTTAGATGCACTACTCACAGGTACTGGAATACATCAATCGGATGGATTTGGATTTCTCCCTTCAACAGCAAGTAAGATCTATTCAATAATTTATCTTCAGAACCGTGAGGTAAACTTTACCTTTGGGGCTGCCGTCTTAGAAGCCTCTAAGAATTGAGCCATTCTCTCATTTTAACTCTGCTCATCGGAGTAATTTCATAACAAGCTAAGACCCCCGGGGTTAGCCCCTAAAAACACCTTTAGGATGAAGGCCCTCCTGATTTACGAGTCTTTAAGTCTTCGCAACCAAAGGAATTTCCTTCATCCTTAAAAAAATTAATCAGACTCAAAGTGATGACCACATTTACTCACCTTCAGTCTTCTACACCCATGGGTGATTCTTCTCAGCTATTTATACTTAGATAAGCTGAGTCTCGTGTCTTCATTTTAGGATAATGTTTCAGCTTAGCCTCTACGCTCGAGCATCTCGAAGGATTTTCTCATAACACTCAGCATAAACTTAACTTCCTCAGAATTAATATTAAGAGGAGGGGCAATCCTCACTACATTACCAAACAAGCCCCCCTTACCGAGTAAAAGCCCCTGATCTTTACAATAATCCATAAACAATGCGGCTTCTTCGGAGGCATAGGCTTTAGTTTTTCGGTCCTTAACAAGTTCAATTCCAATAAGAAGTCCCCGACCTCGAACATCTCCGATCAAGGAGAAATCCCTCATCAAATCCTGAAAGCCCTCCATAAGGAGCTGACCCATCTGTCGAGCATTTTCGATTAAACCCTCCTCCTCGATAATCTCCATTGTAACTTTGGCCTGTTGTGTTTGAAGAGGGTCGCCTCCAAATATATTAAAGTAAAGCTTGCCCTTCATTGAATCAGCTACCTCGGACTTCATGAGTACAGCTCCGATAGCTGCTCCATTCCCAAACCCCTTGGCCATGGTGATTAAATCTGCATCAATACCGAGCTCTTTGGTCATGAGGAATTGTCCACCTCCACGCCCAGCTCCAGTCTGAACCTCATCACTAATATATTTTCCACCGTAGTTATGCACGATCTTCGCGACCTCTGAAAAGTACTCCCGCGGGGGCGAGATGAATCCACCCACTCCCATCACCGGCTCAGCAATGAATGCTGCAATCTCTCCATGAGTTGTAGTCTGAATCGTGGTCTCTACATTTTTTGCACACTCAAGATTACAAGTCGACTGGGTCTGCCCAAATGGACATCGATAGCAGTTAGGCTCAAGAGCTGAGACTGTAGATGCTACAGGCTGACTCCTGAATCTCCACGTATAGTGCCCGCAAGAAGCTAAAGTTGCAGATGTACCCCCATGATATCCATGACGAAGACTGACTACAATATTTTCTCCAGTGGCCTGTCTGGATGCCATCATTGTAAGTTCATTTGCCTCGGATCCTGAATTTGTAAAGGACGCACGATCAATACCCTCTGGTGCCTCTGCAACAAGCTTTTCAGCAAGTTCAGCTACAGGCTGACTTAAGTAGAGCAGACTCGTGTGTTGAATCTGATCTTCTTGAATCATCTCTAAGAGGGCCTGCTTGATCTTCGGGTGATTATGTCCTGCAGAAATACAAACGATCCCTCCGATTGCGTCTAGGTATCGCTTACCCTAGTCATCATACACATAAGCACCCTGTGCACGAACTAAATGAAGCGGATCCTGATGATATAGATATGCTGTAGGTAGAAAGTGTTTTTTCTCACCGCAATCATTTCTTCTTTGGTCATTTTTCGGCTCATACTCAATCCCTCGCATTTCAATAGATAGGGGTTAATGGGTTAGGGGGTTTAGGACAAATAGAGTAGGGAAGTATAAGAAACTGCAACCCAAGTTCTTGAGGCGATTAAACTTATAATTCTGAAACTTTCAAAGAAATTTAGGAACAAGAGCAAAACAAGACATCCAGAGCCTTAGGGCAAGACTTGGCTCTATTGCTAAAATGAATCATGAATAGCTTCTTAAAACTAATCACTTCATCACTCATGTTCTTATAGTTGTTCAGAGTAATGCATCACCAGATGCTAGAGTTGTTCATCCACTTCTGGACAGTGACTTTAGTATCTGTGAAAAACTCCATACAGACTGAACCATGGACTTTAATATCACCAAAGAAAGAATCCTTCGCTCCACCAAACGAGAAATAAGACATTGGAGCTGGAACCCCGATATTAATTCCAATCATGCTTGGAGTAATTTCATAGGAGAACTTGCGAGCTGCAGCTCCTGATGAAGTGAAAAGGGTAGACGTATTGGCATATGAAGAGTTATTAATCCACTCAATCGCTTCATCTAAAGAATTCACCTGAGCGAGGCAAACCACTGGACCAAAAACTTCCTCCTGAGCAATTCTCATCTCCTTCTCAACTCCATCAATGACTGATGCCCTCAAAAAATACCCAGAAAGTTGGTCGACTCCTTGGCGTCCATCTAATATTAGACTTGCACCTTCATCTACTGCAGATTGAATTAATGCCATGACTCGATCCTTTGATTTTTGAGAAATAAGAGGCCCCATCTGCGTATTTGGATCTAAGCCATTTCCTACAGCAACATCTTGTGCTGCCTTGACTATTCTATCTCTTACTTCTGCATGAGTCTTTTGTCCTACTGAAAGAATCACTGATCCAGCCAAGCAGCGTTCTCCGGCACAACCAATAATAGATTCTAATGCAGTCCTCACAGACTGGTCCATAACTGCATCCGGCAAGACGACCATGAAGTTTTTTGCCCCACCTAGAGCTTGAACCCTCTTCCCATAAGCAGTAGCAAGCGTATAAACGTGCTTAGCAACTGCAGTAGAGCCCACAAAGGAGATACCGACAACCTTTGGGTGTACACAGAGGGCATCTACAACTTCTTTTCCTCCGTGAACCATATTAATGACACCTTTCGGAAATCCAACTTGCTCCATGATCTCAAAAATCTTCATTTGAGTGAGAGGCACTCTTTCACTGGGCTTTAGAACAAAGGTGTTTCCAGAGGCTACAGCAAATGGCCAAAACCAAAAAGGAACCATCGCGGGAAAATTAAAAGGAGTGATCGCAGCAAATACTCCCATCGGGCGCCTCACAGCATGGCAGTCAATTCCAGGAGCAATATCCTCAAGAGTCTTGCCCATCATCAGTGTCGGAATTCCACAGGCGGTCTCAACCATCTGAATTGCTCTTCGAAGATCGCCTCTAGCCTCAGCTAATGTTTTTCCATTCTCGATTGTAATCAGGCGAGCCAGCTCCTCAGCTTGATCCTCAAGCAACACCTTCATCTTAAAAAAATATTGAATGCGCTCATTCGGTGGAGTTTCTCTCCATGCCTTGAAAGCGTCCTGAGCAGACTGAACAGCAAGATCGACATCCTTAGCCGTAGATAAAGGACACTGATCAAGAACCTCACCTGTTGCCGGATTAATCACATCTACGGTTTGTTGACTTGTTGCTGAAACCCATTCACCGTTAATATAATTTCTAATCATGCTGTAATACCCCACCGTCTGCCTTGATCAAGGGCAGAATAAATCTGACTCACCCTATCAATAGCATCTCTTTCGGTAAAGCGTTTTTAATTGAAAAATTATTCACAATCTTTTCCGGAACAAAAATGGTGTGCCGGAGCCACACTTAAAAAGAGATTAAAAACCTATCTAAGACATCTACTCAGTCAACACTTCAGTGGCGAAAAATACCTAGTTTAAGATACATCTGTTAAGCTAACGCCAAAATTCATTCGCTTGGTAAGACCAGAGCAATTCTGGTTTAGACATCTAGTTTTTGACTTTTTATTCGAAATCTGCCAGAGAATTTGACTAAAATGAAAGCTGTCATTCAAAGAGTTAAAGAAGCTCAAGTCGTAGTCAATGGAGCCGTAGTTTCTCAAATTTCCCAGGGCATTCTCACTTTACTGGGGATTGCTCAAGGAGATACAGAAGCACAGGTAAAAAAGCTCATCCAGAAGATTTGCGATCTTCGTATATTTGAGGACGAGAATCAAAAAATGAATCGCTCTCTTTTAGATATTGGAGGATCTCATCTCATTGTTTCTCAATTCACTCTTCTAGGAGATACTTCTCAGGGTAGGCGACCTTCATTCATTCAGGCTGAAAAGCCAGAGCTTGCACGTGCTCTTTACGAGCGAGCTCTGATCATGAGTCGAGAGTATGGCGTAAAAGACACTCAAGGGGGTGTTTTTCAAGCTGATATGAAAGTATCACTCATCAATGATGGACCTGTAACTCTGATCATTGAAGTTTAATGAAGCGTGGGAGGGTCACTGAGTATAAATGAGTTCCGAAGAAATTCTGGAACACTTCTGGCGCCTCCTCTGATGAGAGTGAGAGACTTGCGGCAGATGTGGCGTCCTCCTCTCACTGAAGTGAGAGGCTTCCAGTAGGGGTGCAACATCTTGCACCGAGCTAAGTCCTCTTTTCCCAGCCTGCTTTCAGGGGTCGATCCACCTCAAGTCTGAGCGAGGGTTCATAGGATTGAGCTCTGAGTAATTGAACAAGATCAGCGGGACGATCAGAAGGATTTGGATCTAGCCAGTGCTCAATTCCTTGTTGAGTTAAAAAAAGAGGGGATCGATCATGCCCTGATTTTCTGACAAACTGAGAAGGATCGTCTGTAATGATCGAAAATGAGTCAATCACTTCTCCGTCATCTCCAATCCATTCCTCCCAGATACCTGCCGCACAAAGGACCTCATCAGTGCCTTTTTTTGGTAAAAATCGGACCATGTTTCCTGCCCATTTACCTCGATAGATAGGCTCTATAAAATGAGTCATGGGTACAATACAATGTCGCTGAGTAAAAGCATCTCTCCAGGTAGGCCTATCGTAAATCCAGACTGTTTTTTGAGAATCAGAATTCATAGATTCAAGCCGCGCATTATGAGTAGCGAACTTTACTTTTCTAGTCTTCGACCAACGCGGCAAAAGAGAGAACATCATAGGAATGAGTTCCTTCTTGCCCTCTCTACAGAGAAGAACAGGAGATAGTGAATAGGGTAGGATTCTCTTATTGATCAAGCGCGCAAGTCCTTGCTCAAGCTTTCTTAGATCTTCATCGAAGACCCCCAGTTTTTTTGCAAGATCACGAACCCTAGCATGAATCATAAATTGAGCACACATAGAGTAAATCTTTGATCAAAACTTCAGATAAATCAAAGAAATCTCAGCCCTTTTAAATATTCTAAAAAAACATCGGTTCAGAGCAAAAAAAGGGAGGATCTAGTTAGGGTTGGCTCATAATCCATGGGAGTAGAACTGAGCCCATCCGTATCAGAAGGCGCCCTCTCTTTACCTAACCTCTGTAAAAGGCATACTTTTTTACTGAGTCAAGGAGCACCTTAATCTCTACAGGTTTGCCTAAAGTCTCCTGAACTCCTAATAAAGAGGGGGTTGTAGGCTGGAGAGCTGAGAGCACAACCACTGGAATAGCTTTCAGCTCTTGTGGCAGCTCATTCTTTTTTTCTAAAAACTCATATCCATTCATGACTGGCATCATCAGATCAAGAAGGATAAGATCAGGAGGATGAGGAGGATGAGGAGGATGAGGAGGATGAGGAGGATGAGGAGGATGAGGAGGATGAGGAGGATGAGTCAATAATTCAAGCCCCAATTTTCCATTCGGAGCAGTTCCCACATGATACCCCTCTGATTCTAGAATCATTTTTAAGGTTTCCCTAATATCAAGGTCATCTTCGATGATGAGTACCTTTGGCGAGGCCTTCATCTTCTAAACATGTGAGCAAATCTTGCGCCTTAATTTAAATAGTAGATTTGATACAACCCAAAGCAACAAAAAGACCAAAAAATAAACTAATTTCATTTTATTTGATTAAGACTATTGGAATTTTTATTGTGAATTTAAAGAACCCACTATACATTACGCGTCATGGGGAACTTAAGATTTTTTTTATCAGTGTTTTTCTTAACTCAAACTTCCTTAATATTTGCAGATAGCACTACTCATGAGGCGATGACTCAGTGCTTTGAAGGATTTGTTGACAACTATGCACAGCTCAACTCCTATAAGGGAACTTTACACAAAAAGGAATGGAAGACTCATGGAGAGCTTGTGCATGATGAAAAAATCGAAGTCTCCTTTTACAAGCCGCATAAACTTCAATTAAGGTACCTCAACGAAGGTAGCTCTGGAATAAGAAATAATGGAATGACCGTTGAGTATAATGGCGGGAAAACTGTAAAAATTACTCTAGGCAAACCTAAATTTTTTGGTGCACTTACCAATGGAGTGGCTTCTCTTGTTATTGGAGATGAGCTTCCTTTGTATGACTCTAAGGTTTTAGATGATGAGATCTTTACGATCAATCATGGAGGATTTGGATACCTGGTTGATGCCATCAAGAAAGTAGGCGCTGAGGTTAGGTCAAATCCAGAGTTTAAATTCGTGGGCTCTGTAACTCAGGATCAATGCACGGTAGAGTACCCTCTTCAATCTAAGCCTGGAGCATATTTAGAACTTAAACCAGAGGATTCTATTTTTAAAATTGAAGAAACACACCGAACCCTTGCTTATTTTATATTCGATGCAAACAGAGACCAATTCTCCTCATTCACTGATTTGTTTGTCAGAACAAAACCTATGAAGATTCGATTTCCACATCAATTGATTTATTTCACATTGACATTAAATCGCAAAACTAACCTTCCCGAAAGAATCAGTATTCGAGAGAAAGACACTCTGATTGCAGAATATGTATATTCTGAATTTCTAGTTCAAAAAAATTGACTGGAGGCTATTTTTGTTCCTCATCCTGGAATCGAACTGTCAATAGCTTTAGAACTATCCAAGCCTGTCCTCTATAAAAAATGAAAATATACGCCCCCGGTCAAATACGGTAATTTCGTACTATTTTAGTCGTACCGCCCCACTTCTGAGTTCCCCCCCCCGTCATTAAGCACAAGCCAAATCTACTTAAGGAATTAAGCAGAGATTGACTTACGCTATTCAATATAATTAATCTTAAGTTCATCTTTTGTTAAGGAAACATTCTATGAGAGATCACCGATATTCCCTGAGAGACATGAAATTAATATTTTTTGTCTCTATCTTCATTTATTTCATCTCTTTTTCTATACTCTCAACTTCAGTCTCTCTTGCAGATATATCTACCCATCCTCCAGCATCTATTCGTCTTTATGGTTTTTTACTCCCTTCATTCATATTTGGAACACGCGAGGTGGAATCGTTTAGTAGAGCAAACTCTGTTGCATATACGGCTGCAGCAAATCCTGTTCTAGCAACTCACCCCCAACATGAAACCCTTGCAATTCAACTCGAGCAAACTCGCTTTGGATTTGCAATCGGGGAGGGGAATAAAACCAGTGCGTTAATCGAATTTGACTTCGTTGACACATCAAAATCTCAGGCATGGGTCAATTCATACCCCCGCTTAAGAAGGGCTCTCGTTGATTTTGAGTGGGATGAATCCAATCACGTCCAATTTGGACAGGACTGGGATTTATTTTCTCCTTTAGCACCTCATACATACAACCTAGTCGGGCATTATTTTGAAACTGGAGACGTTGGCTTTATGCGACAACAACTCGCGTGGATAAATAAATCGATACCTCACTTAGAGTTGGCCGGTGCTCTGGGAATGCAGACTTCTAACACAACTCTTCAATTTTCAAATAAAGAGCTCTCACTCACACCGACGATCTCCCTCAGAGCAACCATGATTGATGGCGCGAATCAATTCGGACTTTCAGTTCTAGCAAGCTCACTTTTGACTGATATTGACGCAAAAAGTAGACTATTTGCTGGGGGAGTAAATGCTTTTATTGAACATCAGTTTGGTGATTTTACGCTTCGATCTGAGTGTTATCTAGGAAAAAACCTTTATAACTTAGGTACCCAAGCCCTTTCGTTTGGTGAAAAGGGACATGATGTTGCAGAATGGGGTGCTTGGGCAACTGGTCTTTTTCACATCAGCTCAAGCCTAGGAGTGTTTGGGGGAGCTGGTATCTCAAAAATCATCAATCCCGGCCAAATGCTCGCTAGTTACACTCGGGATCAGACTACTCGAGTAACGAGTCTAGGGAGTTACGGCCCTGGAATTGAGCAAAACTACACCCTAAGAATGGGTACTGAGTATGCACTCACTACTCAACTCAAGACCTACATTGAGGCAGCCTACCTCAACACTCTTCATCACCTACACGGTGATGACAAGAGCCAGTTCAACCCACGCAGAGAAGCTCTGGTGACTCAAACTGGACTCATGTACACTTTCTAATCAAGACGATCAGCGGCTGGATTGAACATTAACTATGAAACAACCTGACTGAGCTTTGTAGGAGCTTCAATAGTGGGGCGTTGCTCCATGATTTGCTTCATTTGTATGAAGCTATCTTCAATCCACTTTCTCGGATCAGCCCTAAAGATCTTAGCCATAGCCACTCCAAAAATCCCTAGCGGAGGATAATAATTGAACTCAAGCTCAATTTTTGTCCCTCCTATTTCGTCTTTATAGAAACGTACTTCTCCAGAGTTTTGCACATGTGCATCTGAAAGCGATCTCCATGCAATCTTTTGTTGAGGGCTAATTTCATAGACCTCAGCAATCCAGCTTAAAGGGATCCCTAAGGGACCTTCAACGCGCCAATACGATCGCCCCTCTCCAAGATCTCTGATCTCCTGAGCACGGGTCACAAATTGCGAATAATTCTCAACTTTTGACCAAAATCTAAATACTTCTTCAATAGGAGCCTGAACATTCATTGTTTTATGAATTGAAAAACCTTCCCTCTTCTCAATACCCAAGAGTTGGCGAAATTGAAGCTGAGTCGTGCTTCTCAATACCATGAAACTACCTCCAATCAGAAGGGACACTTGCAGAAATACATACTCTCGACGGAACGGTCGACTGAGCGCATAAATCATACTCACTGCCCCCATAGATCCGATAAGAAATCGGGTAGCTGGAGCCCACCTTACTTGCATGAAGTCTAAAGCAGCTTGCTTTCGTCTTCTCCCACCCTGAAGCTCAGGCACCCCCTCTGCTTGAAAATAGGAATTGAGCTGGGGTTGAATTTGCTGAACTCCTTGAACTCTCTGCGTAGCACGTATCACTGCATCGTACTCTTGCTCTAAGATAGACCCTCTAAGAGTGACACGCCCCTCATTTGAACTCACTTCAATTGCATGTGGATGAGAGGTAACCCTGCCGATTCGTGAACGCACGCGCGCTGTCAATAGATCATCTGAAGGCTGCTCCTTCCGAAAATCAACTAGGGACTTAAGGTTTGACCACATTCCTTGCGTGCGATGCGAAAGATCGCGAATACTCTGAGTCAATGCTTTGCCTCCCTGATGCCTGAGATGAACAGCTTGATCTCGAATGAGCCTTCTTCTTCGATTTCCTCGATTGGGGTCTAGAAAGTACATTAAACCCATACCCAGCCCAAGCCCTGTAGTAGTAAAAACTAAGGATCGTTTCATTGGACTCATCCCTTTCTAATAAAAATGATAGTTTTTAATCTTAGAGGAGGAGATGCAAGTCATGGGCTCAGATTACTTTTTAGCTTTATGAGCAGCCGACTCAAAATAGGGAAACTTTTTAACCTGAACTCTTAAACTACCGAGCGAGTGTCTTCTTGAAACTGAGAACAAAAACATCTTTCATCTCAGGAGAATGCTCGACAGTGTAGATGTGAGCTTGAGAGGAAAAACCAAGCTTCTTCATCTCATCTGCAAAAGGCTGAAGGTAAGGTCGACCAGGATCAGAGATGAGAATCTCCCCTTCTGGTGCGAGAAGATTTTTCAATGAATGACTAAGCGACTTTGGAAAACGTTGCTCATACAGAATATCACTACCCATGATGAAATCAAACTGACCCTCAAGAGAGGATACATCATCTTTTTCCCAATTCAGCGAAACGTATTGAATAGTACTCAGGTGATTCTCTCTCATATTGACGTCCAGTAAACGAGGAACTTCAGGGTGGCAATCTGTAGCGACTACCATTGCGCCTAATTGAGCAGCAAGTAAAGAGGGTAGGGCTAACCCACAACCGATCTCTAAGATTCGTTTTTGAGAAAGACACTCTCGTCCTATCGATTGAAGGTGATGGCATAATCCTCGAGCAGCAGGCCAGATTACTCCAAAATAAGGACAAAGCTCCTCAAGAAGTTCCGCATTTCCCTGCGCCTGTAGATAATCAAATACTTGATCGATCGCTTGATCTAGATCTTTCAAACGCTGAATCCTAAGCTCAGTACCGCCTATTCTTTCAATCTGCTGAATGCATTCGTAATGAAGCTGAAATTCTTTCATGAACCTACTCACTTATCGTCGATCTTCTTTGCTCTTTTCTTTGTCATCATTCCGTTTTAACCTGCTGCAGTTCTTCGGTAAACACTGCGTTTATCAAGATTAAAAAAGAAAGCAAAAAAAGGATCTCAATTCCATCTTTTCTCACTTCACTTCCAGAGTGACTATGAAACCATCAAAACAAAGAGCGCTCACATTAAATTGATGATCAGCACTGAGTTGATACTTCGCACATACTGCTGGACTCATAGATTTTGAGTGTTGAGTGGAAATTTGCAAAGCAACCATATCATCAATCTTGAGATGATACTTCTTACCGAGCTCAAAGCCCAATTCAGGTAATCCAGGGTAAATTTCTTCATCGTCAAACCAGGTTTCAAGAAAAGATCTTAAAACTGAATCGCTCATATAGGCTTGCTCATGCATTTTGAGAAAAAACTTTGAATAAATTGGATCTTTTGGATCAGCAAGTAACGATTGAGCATGAACGATCGACGAAACTCGATATTCCATACCAAACAATTTTCCGCTTTTTATCACTCGATCATAGGTATTTACCGAATGCATGGATTCACCTACCATTCTTAGCGGGGTAATCAGTCCACTTGGAGTAATGCTTTGGAGCTGATGAGCAAAGCCTCGTTTATGTCGAAGCACTTCGTAGATCATCGGAACTCCTGCCGATATCGCCTCCTCTGTGGAGCGATCGCCTGTTACAAGTGCCAATGAACTCAAATAGAGGAGTAGTTTAAAATCGGAATGATCTACTCGATTAATGCGAATCAATACTGGATCACTCACATCAGTAGCCATAACCTGAGGGTGTTTAAAAAACCTTGGATAATACTCGACAGGGCTTAACGCAGTAGACTCATGCTCAACTAAAGCAGAAGTACCTAAAGAAGAGTCAGATTCTTTTTCTCTGATGGCACTTCCTCCCCCTACGGTAGCTTCTTTCGTTATCACTGATGCCTTAGAGCCTGGACTTGCGCTCATCGTGAGTTCTGGCATCCAGCGGCCTTCCCTCAAACGACTATCAAGATCCCCTCCAGTTAAAATGACTAGAGGTCTTCTAGCAACAGATGTAGCGATACCTTCAACTAAGGTGGTAAAATATTGCTGTGAAAAAATTATATGACTATAACCAAAGTACAGATCAGTGCTCTGTAGGGAGTTTGCAATTTCTTCAGGTGAGCTTGCAGTATTTAACCCTAAGAGAGAATCTAACTGAGATCTCATCTGAGAGCTCAACATTAAATAAGCCTTTACTCTCATCGCGGGAGACTTTAGAGGATCTTCTCGATAAAGGGACATCAACTCTTGATCAAGCAATAGCCCTTGAAAATACTCCTCACCCTCTTCACGTAATACATGAGCTGCGCTCAAAGAACTACCCGAGGAATGTGCAGCAGCTTCAGTCAGCATAGCAGCAGGAATTCCTAGTGAGGGAGATCTCTTAGTGGGAGCATAACCACACTCCTGTAATACTCCAACTCGAACAGGGACATGAGATAGCAATGAAACCGAATGGGCATGGGGAACCGCAACAATGAGAGAGGGCGCAGGGTACTCCGCAAGAGAGGGTGGCCTAGAAAAAGGATAAGTAAGCGCAAAGTACCCTAAAGCTTTAATTCTATTTTTTAACTTCTCAGCCATCATCTGATCTCCGTATCCTCCGAGGCTGTCATCGTAGGCAATCCAAAATACTGCACCCTCTGGAATCGGGGCAGAAAAGGCATAAGGGAGGAATGAGCACAAAAGAACCAAAAAAATGGTTAAAATGGGAAATTTCATCAAACTATCCTTTGAGTAGCAGAGCTATCATAACCGATTTTATCGATCAATTAAATAAACCTCATTCAATAAACTGATTCATCCGTTCTAGTTGGGCAGATGCCTTTTCAAAATCAAAGATCTGATTCAACTCGACCTGCCAAAGGGCATCTGTTTTCGCAGTACCGAAAGCCTAGGCACGCAAGCAGTGTGCGCGCATATTGAAACAGAGCTCATGAGAACCTCACGCTCTAGCGATCTGACTTTGATGCAGGATGAATAATTGAGAGAGGATTAATGAGGAGGCTTAGTCTTGAGAAATGATTCCCTAGTTTGAATTTTCATGAAAAAGATTTTTAAGGACGGATAATGCTCCATCCATTCTATTTGGGGATATCTCAGGAGAAGATACTCTAAGGCAACTCCCAGATCAAAATCAGCTTGAGTTAGCCCTCCCTGAAACAAGTTACTTACTCCCAGATGGTTCTGCTGTGAGAGCTTTGCTTCTGTAAGAGAAAGCACTCTTTCAATGATTTGATTTAGCTCGATTCGAACTTCTGGATCTCGCCTTTCCGTGGATCTTTGGGAGTCTAAAAAATATTCTACTGTTTTTTCCATAAGACCCACAAAGAGAGCCATCCAACCGTACATCTCCAGTTGCTCTTTGATCTGATCAGGAAGAAATGGACTCTTCTGGCTTTTATAGAGGACTTGAAGGATGAGGTTTGAATCAATCAAGACTTCTCCTGAGCTTAGCTCAAGAGCAGGAACTCTTCCTAATGGGTTAATCTGAAAAAGTGCCTGGGTTGGATTTAATACATCATGAACGACTTCTATGAATGAAATTTCATGCTCAATGAGAGCAACACGCACTCTTCGTGCAAACGGTGACCTTAGGGAAATAAAAAGCCTACATTCTTGAAAAGAGATCTCGTTCATGAACCACGCCTTTTGTGAATGAAGTAAGTGCCTTTTGATTAACTTTACTTATTACTCTACAACTTTCTTTACAATCAGGTTTTCAATAGAAGCGCCAATAACGAGAGAAACATCATCAGCGTAGCCTCCTGATAGGGCTGAGAAAATGGGAACATTAAAGTGTCGAGCAGTCTGAAAGACAATCTCATCACGTGCAATAATTCCCTCTTGCGAGATTCTCAGTCCCCCGAGCGGATCCTTTTCATAAACGTCTGTGCCTGCATTATAATAAATGATCTGTGGCTTCACTCGCTCAATAGCTTTAGGTAGCTCTTGAGCGATGAGCTCTAGGTAATGTGCATCTGAAGTTCCTGCAGCAACAGGGTAGTCAAACTCAACTTTATGCTGAGCACCTGATAAAGAAAGCGCTGGAAATGGGAAATTATCTTTATTGTAAACATCAAAGATATGTACTCTGGGCTCATCCGCAAAAATGGAGGCATTACCATCGCCATGATGAGCATCAAGATCAATAATGAGAACCTGATACTCTGGATGTTTCTCCAAGACCCTTAAAATTGCAATAGGCGCATCAGCAATTAAACAAAATCCTGAGCCATGATCAGCATAGGCATGGTGATAGCCTCCAGCTAGATTCATAGCCCATTGAGATGAACCTGAACTGACTAGATCTGCAGCAAGGAGAGTCCCTGCAGAACCCCAAAGCTCTGCTGATAGAATTCGATCTGAAAGATCTTTTTTTCTTGCACTGAGTTGCAACCGATCTGCCGCTCGTGTGGGCCTGAGGCTTTCAAAGCCCAAAAATACGCCTCGAGGTGTATCTAAAGCTGCAATATAACTTGCTGGATGAATTCTAGCTAAATCTGCAGGTGATAGCTCTTCTGGAGTATACCAGGAATTCTCAGGAATCACTTGTTTTGATAGAAGGTGTTGCAGGATATCAGAATACTTCTTTTTGGAGAATGGGTGATACTTTTCTAATCCAAACAAATCAAACTGGTACTTTGGATGATAGACTAGCGGGACCTGCACGATCGCTTCTTCATCTGCATCTTTACGTAAGCGGGGTTTTTTTTCCGGGGGCTCTCCAAAGGCTGAAGCTAAAGAAAAACATGAGATCCAGATCCAACACCAGATAAACTGCCAACTCATCTTCCCACTCCCAAAATCTTGCCACTATTCACTGGCAGAATCTCTATACAATAGTTGTTCTTTGACTCAAAACAAATAGCGCCGAAAGTCACTCATAAAATCACTATTCTATAGGGTCAGAATTACTTAGGGATTCCCTCTGAGAAATCACGCCAGGACGGAACGTTATGCTCAGATGTTTTTTTTGATCTAAGAATTTTTCAGCACAAGACCTTTTTTAAGAGGGGGTCTTGTGCTGAAAAATGATGAATATTCATGAATGGAATTGAACTTCTCTTCTCAGTCTAAAAATTCCGGATAAATTGAGAATAAGAATTAATGTTTGAGCAAATGCCATTAACATCAGTGCATGGGTTTGAGTATAGAAGGAAAAAAGAGCTAAAGCTCCAATAGAGTATAGGAAATAGACTCGTTGACCATACCTGGGATGTATCATTCGAGAGCACTTTAAACCCACACAAAAATAAGCAATCAGGGTAGTATATCCGAGAACAATGATAAATAATGGCATGAATATATCCATGTACGGAAAATAACTACTCAGTGCGGTCTGAACGAGGTGAGATGCTGGAATGGATTGATTCCACACGCCAGTTACAAGAATTAATAAAACGCTGCACGTACACATGAAGCTATCAAGAAAAACCCCAAGAATTGCAAATCTTGCCTGTCGATGAGATTCCGTAATTCGAGACTCACTTTGAATAATGGAATCATAGCCAATTCCAATATCTGCCGAATAGGCAGCTCTTATGAGGCCTTGCTGAATCGCCATAAGAGCAGTAGAACCCGCAAAGCCACCCATAGCCGCATGACCAGTAAAGGCTGATTGTAATACTACTTTTAAGAGTGAGGGCAACTCCTCAAGGTGAGTCAAAAAGATGTACCCACTCATGAGGACATAAAGAATCGAAAAGAGAGGAAGGAGAGAGGCACACACAGCCCCTACTCGATTCACACCTCCCCAGCCTGCATAAATCACAAGCCCAAGAAATACTGGAACGACCCAAATCCGCTCAATACTCCAGTTAGATGTGACACTATCTACGATGACTGAGAATTGGTAGACCTCTGTGCCGTAAATACACAAAAGGATACAAATCAGGATAGGAACCCACCTGTTCTGATAGGCGTGCCTTAGAAAGTACATTGGACCGCCATCAAAGCCACCCTGAGCATTAGGAACTCGGTACTTGTGACCGAGGTAGATTTCGCTGTACTTAATAAGAGAACCTACGAGAGCTGCCATCCAGACCCAAAACAGAGCACCAGGTCCTCCAATTTGAACAGCAGTAGCCACAGCTACGACATTACCGATACCGATCATGCCACCCACGGATGCAAAAAAGACTTTTAGTGGATGAGTTCCGGGAGATTTTGCTTTTGAGGTTTGAGGAGACAGAACTAAGTCACGGGCAGTCTTAGGGAGACCTGTGATCTGTAAAAACCTTGACTTCAAGGTAAAATAACTTCCCAAAAAAAAGATGAGAAATACTGCCACGTAATCGAGGAACAAATCATTAATGTATGAAAAATTTAGAGCTAATGGCATATCAAACCCTTATCCTCTCCTGTATGAGCGAGAAGAGGGAAAGCATGCCTTAAAATGTCAAAAGGGGAGGTTAAAGTTTGACACTTCAGAAGCACTCCACAAAAGCAAAGCTTTTATGACAACCGTAGAGATTTAACTCTAACAATCAATAGATGAACTCACTCAGGAAGTTTTTTCATCTACTTCGGCGCTGATCTCCTCCGGAAAAGTCTATTTAAACTTTGGCAGTTTAAATTTCCTGATTATGGACTTTTCTTTCTAAGTCAGCGCTCCTCTTCTTTGAGAACGTTTATTCTAGACCCGAGGGCTACCATAGCCAGTCAGACAAGGCAAGCTGGAACTTCCTAACACCCCCATGAAGGAGGGTTAGACGGCAAGTCTCTACCCTGAAACCAAACAAGATGAGCATAAAATTGAGGGAGATCAGGATAGGGATCGGCAGCAGATCCAGTATGAGGCCCGAAACTCAAGAGTTCCAGGCCTCACATTGGATTCTTAATTAATCCTCTTAAATTAGAGCGAATTAAGATAAAATCTCAAGGGCTGCCTTCACAAACTTCTTTCGGGATGCCGAAGACGCAGCGTGGTACTTTTGAATAAGCTCTTGAAGCTGTGAGTCTTTTGCAGCTAATGCAATGGCAGAAGCTCTCTCCGCAGCTCTCTTCAAAATGAGAGGCTTAGAAACCTTCTTAGAGGTTCCAGCAACAAAGCCTTTTAGGTCAGCTCGAATGGCTAAATTTGCAGCCTGAAGATCATCAAGAGATAATTCCAGCGCTTTAGCAAGAAGTGGAGCCTTATCCCAGGGAAGAGGTGCACGACCATGTTCGATATTAGATATAAACTGAACAGAACAGCCACAGCTTTTTGCTACATCAGCTAATCCGAGGCTTTTCCCCAAGCGAGCCTTACGAATGAGATCCCCTACAGGACCAAATGAGCGAGTATCTTTTGAACTACCTTTTGGACGACCACGTTTCATATTCAGCCTCTTGTAATACAGCTAATAATTGTTGTAACTCAGTGAATTTTTTATCACCGTGCTTTACTCATTTGAGGATTTAGCGCCTGAGAAGCTCTAGATCCAGCTAAGATTTTTATACTGTGGGTTTAATCTTCGCGCAAGCCTTGAATAGAGCGAAGAGAAGATAATTTCAACTTCAGTCAGAAAAACTGGAATTTAACATCCTCGGGATTAGGTATTTTTTACACTCGTATTATCTACATTTCACACCTTTTTCTGTTCTATAAGGTCATCATTTTTTTATTTTTCAATAAAATTCTTATTTTTCTGCTTTATAATCGAATCACAAAAATCTTAATTTAAGTTCGAAACTAAATTCTTTAATGAATGAACTCTAATCTAGTTACTGACTCCTGTATCCTTGAAGACTAGAGTCTAAAACTCTTTTTTTGTGAAAAAATCTAAAGGTAGAACCCTAACTGACTCTACGAGTAAACTCACAGATTGACCCTCTTTTTGTAAGCCTCCAGAAACGACTAAAAAACAGTGGTCTAGAATAATACTTTTATATTTTTCAAAGACCTTTGCATGAAAAATTAAATCTAAAAAACCAGCTTCATCTTCCAGCATAGCAAAAACAGTTCCTGCAGCAGTAGGCGGTCGTTGCATAATAAGAACTAAACCCGAAGCAATCACTTGGTCTCTATTTTTTCTTGCTTTAACCTGAGCACTAGTCAGCTTCAGAGCTCCAGGCAGATCATGACGAATAGAACCCATGGGGTGTCCTCTCACAGATAATCCGTAAGCCTGATAATCATCTTGAATATGCTCATATTCACTTTTTTTCTGAATCATCTCTTTTGGAAACGAATCAGATAGCGAGTGACTATGGATTTTCTGCTCCTGATGCTCTCTTTGATATGAATGAAGATCAGAAGAGGTTTGGTGAGAAATCTGCCCTAAATCCAAATAAGAAAAAAGATTAAGTTGACCATTTTTTTCCAAAGATAGCACATGTGAATAGAGTAAGATTTCCCACAAAGCAGATCTTGAGTCTAAACCAAAGCAATCAAAAGCATGCCCTAAGGCAAGCCTATGAAGAATAGACCTTTTTAATTTTACTCGACCGAGAAAATCTTTCAAACTTCTAAAACAACTCTTGCTTCTTTCTGAAATAATACTGAGCACTTCATCATGAGAGATTCCAGATACATACCGAAAACCCAAACGAACAGCACCTGTTTGGATCACACAGTCCCACTCTGAGTATTGAGGGTTGATAGGTAATACCGCTACGCCATGTCGTTTTGCATCATCAACTAGCGTGTGTGGTGTATAAAAACCCATGGGTTGTGAGTTTAAAATTCCACATAGAAACTCTGCCGGGTGGTGCCTTTTTAGATAAGCAGAAGCATAGGCAATCAGAGCAAAACTTGCAGCGTGACTCTCTGGAAATCCATACTCAGCAAAACCCTGTATTTGCTGAAAAATAAGTTCTGCAAACTGTTGAGGAATTCCATTTTTTTGTAGTCCTTGCATCAAGCGCTGTCCAAGCTGATCAATAGAGCCCGAAGAACGCCATGCACCAATAGCTCTTCGCAATTGATCTGCCTCTCCAGGGGTAAAATCAGCAAGAACAATTGCCATTTTCATCACCTGTTCCTGAAAAATAGGAACACCCAAAGTTCTTCTTAAAATAGGCTCTAATCTTGAATCAGGAATCCAGACAGGCTCTAATCCCTTTCTTCTTCTCAGATAAGGATGAACCATTTTACCCACAATAGGACCTGGTCTAACAAGTGCTACCTCAACGACCAGATCATAAAAGCATTTTGGCAAGAGTCTAGGAAGCATAGAGATCTGAGCTCTAGACTCAATCTGAAAAGTTCCTACAGTGTCTCCCCTTTGAATCATCTCATAAGTAAGAGGATCTTCTGGAGGGATCTGAGATAATGATAATCCTCCAACTAAATCCATAGTTTTCCGTATAGCTGTGAGCATACCTAGGGAGAGAAGATCCACCTTAAGCAACCCCAGGGCATCCAAATCATATTTATCCCACTGAACAATGGTACGTCCTTCCATTCGAGCAGGCTCAATAGGAACAATTTGGCTCATCGGATCTGCAGAGAGAGTAAATCCTCCTGAATGGATAGATAAATGCCTAGGAAAGCCTTTTAACTCATCGATGATTTTTTTTTGTTGAGCAACTTGAGGAGAAGCAGGGTGAGTTTCAACCCAGGCTTCAAACTCTCTTTGATCCATCTCTCTTCCAAAGACTTGAGTGACTTGGCGAATAGCAGATCGACTTCGGTAAGTAATCACAGCAGACACCATAGCTGCTCGATGTCTTCCATATTTTTCATAAACGTGCTGAATGACTTCTTCACGTCGCTCATGTTCAAAATCAATATCAATATCTGGTGGTTCGCCTCTTTCTGCAGAAATAAATCTTTCAAAAAGTAGGTTCATCCTGACAGGATCAACTGCGGTAATCCCTAAAACATAACAAACAGCAGAATTAGCTGCAGATCCTCTGCCCTGACAAAGAATACCTCGTTGCTTTGCGAACTCAACAATCTCCCAAATCGTTAAAAAATAATCAGCAAACTCAAGCTTCTTAATCAAATTGAGCTCATGATGAAGCTGAGCCTTGACATCATCGGGGGTAGAATGGGGGTATCGATTAAGCGCTCCCTTCCAAACTAACTGATCCAGATAACTTTGAGCAGTTTGTCCTTGAGGAATCCACTCACTGGGATACCGATATCTTAATTCGCTCAAAGAAAATTGACACGCCTGAGCAATCTCTTCAGTACGATGAACCCAATCAGGATGATCCTTAAATAGTCTAAGCATCTGCTTTTCAGACTTTAAGTACCGTTCATGATTTGAAAATAGATTAAACCCAGCATGAGATAACTCTACATGATGACGTATACAAGTCTGAACGTCTTGAAGTGGAGCTCGATGTGAACAGTGATAATGAACATCGTTCGTAGCCACTTGTTTAATATTGAATTTATGATTAATCTGCTGAGAAATATCAAATCTTAATCGATCCTGAGAGTCTAGGAAACGAGAAACAGGGAGATAAAGATGCTGAAAAATATCTTTTAACACTCCCCAATCCCACTCTAAGCTCAAATCAGGAAGGGCAATCAGTCCTCTTCCTTGAGATTGAGCTACCATTTCGATAAATAAGTGCCAGGGTAAAGCGGCCTGACCTTTTGGATGCCTCAGATGAGCTTGAGTGAGGATCTCACACAAGAGTCCATATGCAGAACGATCTTGCGCAATGAGCGTTACAAAAGGGAGGGCTTCAACTTTGAGTTGAGCTCCAGTCAGGAGTTTAAAATTCGAATTTTCTTTTTCATGGCTCTTCGTAGCAAGATATGCCTTAGGTAAACCATACACACCATGACGGTCAGTAATAGCCACACCACCCAGACCTAATTCTCGTGCTTTTTTTATGATTTCTTGAGGAGAGGAAGCTCCCTCAAGAAAAGAATAATGGGTTTTGCACTGGAGCTCAAAGTACATGTTCTAGACTCATTCCTGCCTTTTTATCGACTCTCATATTGAGAGCACTAGTCAAAATATCCATGTAAAAACAGTTGTGGGGGATTAAAGTTTCGATCAAAAAACACCCACAGCTTTTCACGACTTTCTGTCAGAATTTGATAATAATCTCGATTCACGACCTCATGCACTGGAGACGAAATCCACCACTCTGAGACTAACCGCTCAGGACCAATCCAGTATAAGACTCTCCATGTTTTTTCATGAGAATAAAGGACTTCAAAAGATTCAAACTCTAGAGATTGAGGTTTTTTTAAAATACGAGTAGGCCTTTGCATGGAATCTTCATCTGATTGGATAAAACTGCTCTGAGATTCAGAGGATTTTAATTTTGAGGACTGAAGTTGAACATTTTTTTGTTTAAAACAAAGTGTTTTTGTCCACGCTTTCTCAGGAGAGTAAGAATCAACTGAATTAGCGTAAAACACATTCTCTTTTCCAATACGAGCAATGAGTCGATTCAAGAGTTGATCATGAGCTTCGACCAAAAAATCATCGGTATGAAAAAAGTTTTTCTGTGTTGCGTGTCCTGGGGAGGTTTCTAAAACTCGAATTAAAATAGAACAAATAGGTGAGAGGAGGGGAGATTGCCCAAAATAAAACGAAAGACTCTCTCGTATGATAGGCAATATACCTAGGGTAGATCCTTGTGCAATAGGAAGTTGAAAATCAAATGATCTCACAAGTGAGCTAAGATCATCACTCTGAAGAAAGGATTTTTTTAGCTTAAACTCAATAAGCAAGCGATTCACTCTTAGAGTTCTAGCCCTAAGTCTCATTGAAATTGAATCGAGTAAACTTTTCGAAATAAATAAAATATAATCAAGAGATTCTCCTTCTAGATCGCTATCGACATCAATAGACTCTTCGATTTGATTTTGCACTTGAAAGTACTGCCAGACCACTTTTCTAGTTCCTAGGGCATGCTCATAAAGAAGTAGCCCTATTTTACCAAATCGCGAACCTATGCTTTTAATAGGAATCTTAAGAAAGACATCAAAATTTAAGACTCCCATGGCTTTCATTAAATGAATCAATTTTTTAATTTCTTTATCTTCCTCCTCATGAGGTTTTCGAAATGGATCAAAAAAACAATAAAGAGCATCAATCGGGAGTTGACTCCAAGGTAGATCATCCAGAGAAATGAATGAAGCATTCTGGATCTTATTCTCACTTGTAACCTGAGATTTAGTATAGTCTTCTGAAAGATACGCTTTTGCTAAACATCGAAAAGGATCTGTAGCTAGATAAACTTGAGCAGAAACTGAGTAGTTTTTAAGAATCACATGAACTCTAGATACAATCCCTCGCACAGTAAATAAGGATAAGCTTTGAGAAACTTCTAAAAAAATAGATTGAGTCTCTCTTATAGCAACCTGAGGAGTGATTCTGTAACAAGATTCTGCAATTTTCTGAACTTGTAGTTCACCTATAGAGTGTTTAAAAAAAATACCGATCACTAAATCTGTGCGTGCCATAATTCCGAATTCTTACTCCTGAGAATATTTAAAATAGGATGAGAGCTTACCTGAGTTCTTCTTGACTCAAGCTGCAATAGAAATGGCCAGCGCACCTGAGAGAGTATTTTTTCTGTGTCTTGCAGGAGCAAGATCAAGGATTGAGTTTGTCGAGCTAAAATCTGTAGGCGCCTGAGCTCTACCTCTGAAAATGCATCATGGTAGAGGATTGCGACTTGAAAAATCTGACTCTTAAGTACTTGTGTGACACACCAAAAAACCCAAGAGCTTTCTAAAAACAAAATACGTTCTAAGCTAACCCCCTGAAGACCGAGTGCTTGAGGGTAAAGATTAAACTCGCTCTCTACCCAAACAGCTTTAAGCTTATCGTTTTCATTAAGGAATTGAATCACAGCCTCAGTTTTACCTGAACCCAAAGTACCTTGAATTCCAATAAGGCCTGTTTTTGGAATTCCACCTTTAAGTAGAGAGAAGCAATATGTAGACTGAGAATAGGAAAGAGTATTTTTCATTTGAGTAATGACTAAAAAAACTATAAACCATACTAAGTATGGTTTTCAACCCAAGAAATAAAAATTTACTCACACCCAAGCAACAGCAAGTGCTCGAGTTCATCGCTCAAGAAATTAAATCCACTGGAAGATCCCCTACTTATCGCGCTATAGCGGCTCATTTTGGATTAAAAGCCATAGGAACAGTACAAGACCACATCGCCAAACTTCTTGAGTTAGGAGTCCTTCAGAAAGAAGAAAACCCTTCACGCGGCTTAAAGCTTCCCGTTCAAACCCCTGTAAGCTGGATTCCTCTTTTAGGGAGAGTACCAGCAGGAACTCCACTTGAAGCCATTCAAGAGGAGATACAGCACCCAGAAAAATACCTTCCTTTCATAGAGCAAAAATCAGGGGAGTACTTCGCACTAACCGTGCAGGGGGACAGTATGATAGGGAAGGGGATTCTAGAGGGTGACATCCTCATCGTTCGAAAACAAGCTGAAGCCCAAAATGGGGAGATTGTAGTCGCACTAGTAGACCAAGAGGCCACTGTAAAAACTCTGGAAAAAAAGAAGGGGAGTCTCAGATTACTTCCTGCTAATCCACTCTTTGAGCCCATCGAACTGAATGCAGATCGAAATCACTTGATCTTAGGTAAAGTTGTCGCAGTACAAAGAAAACTTTAAAAACTCAGTCTCCTTAAAAATTTAAAAAATATTCATGTAGTGGAACTCAAGATTTCTTTCTCACCAAATACACCACTGACGGAGTTAAACAGTGGACTAAGCTACTAGGAGTCACGTCTGCAGAAACACCAGCCAAAGGGATTGCTATTACCTCAAGTGGAAACATCTATGTCACTGGAACTACAAACGGAAGTTTAGCAAACAACGCCTTAACTGGAGTCAAGGATCTCTTTCTTACTAAATACATCTCAGATGGAGAAAAAACATGGACCAAACAACTTGGAGAATCAGCAAAGAGAACTACTTCTACTGGAGTCTCTGTAGACTCAGCTGAAAACAGCTACATCACGGGATATATAGAAGCAAACCTAAATGGAAATAATCTCGCAGAATCAGCAGATTGCTTTCTCTCCAAATTTGCTTCTTCAGGTGCTAAGCAATGGACAGAATACATAGGAACCTCAGAGAACTTTACGACTTGCACCGGAGTCACAACTGAATAATCAGGAAATGTATTTTTGACAGAAGAAACTTTCCGATATTTTGACGTATTAATCTGAAAATAATAGATACAGACAGTAAAACTCTAGAACTGGAGCAATTGGCTGGTCTAGAAATTAATTCAATTCTCTACAAATACAACTCTTCAGGTACTCAGCAGTAGGCCAGAAAATATGGAACATATGAAGTAATCACTGTTAGCACAGGGGTTGCCATTGATTCGTTCGGAAATATCTTTTTATCAGGAGGCACAACAGGGAGCCTAGATGGAAATAGATTATCAGGAAAGGTTGATCAATTGATCATAAAATATGCAGACTCACCCAAATTTGATTTCACTTTTTTTAAACAAATTCTTCAAAAACAAGAACTGATTGGGCTTACTTACTAAACCTTTTATTAACTACTTTGATTAATTCCATATTTTTTACTTAAAACATAATCTACTATTAACGTTAAATCTTTCTAAATACTTAATTAGATCTATCTATTTCAGACCAAAATTAACTGACATGATTTTTAAATCATTCTATTTTTATTTATTTTTTTTTGTTTTTGTGTAAATTTATACGACTTTAATAAGGATTTTTATGCGCTTTTTTTTAATTTCGTATTTTTCTATACAGCTTGTAATTGCACTTTGCCTTCAAGGATGTCAGAAAAAGCAAACCCAATCAATTCCATCTCCTGGTCCTTCACCTATATCTTCACTATCACCATCTCCACTTGAGTACCGCGGATCTTATCTCTTTAATCTAGGCACCCCGCAGGATATTACTCAGAATAAACTTAACTTTCTTCAGGGACAGTTCATCACTCAGGAGCGAGGACGCCCTGGTTTTTACAATTTAGGTGAGATGCAAATAGCCGATTTAAATATCACAGGCAGGACACCTCAGACGCTCAGAAATCCGAACAATAATTTTATTCCTAATGCTCCTGTCATTCATCAATACCATAACGTAGGTGCCAATGTACCCCTCATTGCTGCTTTTCCCTTGGAATTTATTGAAAATCTCCCCCTACAAATTCAAGAGCAAATTCGCCAGACACATATTGATGTCCTAGACATTTTCTTTGTGCCTCAGTTGGCAATCCCTGGACAAACATTACCTAATCCAGCAATCGCACAACCATCGGATGGGCAAATTCAAGGGCTGATTGATGCTGCTGTTTTTCAAGATGCTTTTCAGGATATTGTGGATCATGCTACAGCACGAGGAAATCCAATTGCAAATCCCCCAGAAGCATATCGACATTATGTCAGAGATCAGATCAGAGAGGCTAATGCTGCTCAACTAGGCAGCGCCTCTTTGAAACCAGAGTTTTGGATGGACCCTATCATGCCAAACCTTAATGAAATTGTTTCCCACCTCCCACACAGAGGCTTTACCCGTTGGTATCAGCAGGCTCAGATGAGCATCTACGAACCTAATCGAGTTACAATTGAAGATCAGGTCCGAATTAATCAGCTCCGTTCATTTACTATTACTCCGCATGATGGATTAATTTCAAATGATGTGGGTCATATGCGCCTCAACATGAATGAACTCAATTACTCTTTCTGGTCCTTAGTCATCAGCCCAACACTTAATGTTGCTCAAACAACACTTCCAGCACAGATCAGAAGGGGATCAAGAGAGACCCTTGTAGCTCAACGCGATGACTTTAAAGCTGCAGTCACCTTGCACTGGTTAATGGACCAGCCTACCCATGATGCATTTTTAGCTTTAACGAGAGAAAATATTAATCTAGAAACACTCTTACAGGGACTAGATGCAAATGCTCACTTCAGCACCCCTCAAAATGCACATCTCCTACAACAGCTGAGAGCACTCGCTCGACCGTAAGAGATAAACAATCTAAACCCAAAAACCCCACGGTTTTTTAGAATGATTAGGAGATAAAACTAGACTCAATAAGTTAAGTATAAAGTCTAGGTTAACATAATATTTATTATCAGACCTAAACATTAGACTCTGTCATGACTGACAAACTCTTTCAAGGATAACCTCAAACTTTAACCTTAAAGCTTCATTTAACTTCTGCAGTCGGTTTGCGTTTCATCTGAAAAGCATAGAGATTTCCAGCACTGGAGAGAACATAAACTCTCTGATGTGTTGCATCATAAATAGGTGCCCCACGAAAACCACTACTATGGCCTGAGTTAAAGCGGTAAAGTCCCTGCCCTGTGTTTTTATCCACCACATAGAGGTATCTATAGCTAGACCCAATAATGACATACTGCTCAGTAACCGCAACACGTGTAGGTGTTCCACTATCGAGTGGAAACTTCCAAAGGACTTTGCCGCTATCTTTCTGTAGCGCATACACATTACCATCAGATGAAGGTAGGATAAGCCTCTGCCCATCTACCGTCACATCTCGACTTCCACCCGCATCAAATCGCCAAAGAATATCCGTGCCAGTACGTTTTAAGGCGTATAATGCACCATCATAGGAGGGGACGTAAATTACTCCCTGATCTAAAGTCGGATGAGCATTCACATCAGTGAACTTAGATCCAAAATGAAGCCTTTTTTCCCACTTCAGTTGCCCTTCCTCAAGAGAGAGCCCTACTAAAAAACCATCACTTAGACCTACGATGACCTCATTTTGATCCACTAAAGGTGATGATGCGCCCATGATGGTTGCTGGCGGAACAGACCTTCTACGATAGTGCCAAAGCCATTTACCTGTTCCTGCGTCCAAAGCATAGACTGTATCGTCTAAAGTAGTTATAAATACTCGCCCCCCAGAGACAGTGGGTCTTGAGGCTACCGTATTACGAATATCGTAACGCCAATTCACACGTCCGGTATTAATATCTACCGAATAAAAATATCCGTCTGCCCCACCAAAGAACACTGAGTTTTGATTCAGGGCAAGCTCACTTAAAACCCCCCCTTTGATCGGCAAAATCCAACGTTGTTGATTAGATTTCGGATAAACCGAAACTAAACCAACACTCTGATTTCCAAAAATTAGAGTGTTATCACTCAGTACTGGATTAGAAAACTCATTGCCATGGTCGCCGGCAAAAAACGAATCACGTGTTGAACGGGTCCAACTCCTAGTCATTACCTCAGAATCTGGACCCAGATCCTGATGAATCTGAGGCCCTGAACACCCCGTCATTCCAAGAATGACAAAAACTAATGAAAAAAGAGCGAAGTATTTTTGAAGACTAGGATCACGACCTATAACTTTAGAGTCTATTCTTGCGCTGCTCTGCAACTTTTGAGTACTCCGATTTTGGCAATTCAACTGAGATTTGGTCATAAACTCCCCGAGCCTTAGCAACATCTTGAAGATTTTCATAGCAGCGCGCCATCGCGAGCATCAAATCACCTTTTAGGCTAGGCTCACCTTGAGTCAATGCCTTTTGAAAAGCTGTAATCGCTTCCTTCATTTTGCCTTGATTTTCTAAGGTATAACCCAATGAGGAGTAAGCAATCGCTTTGTCCATCGCTTTTTGAGCACCGTGACTTGCCTTCTCAAACCAGACTTGAGCCTGAACTGAATCCCCATGCTTAAAGTACAAGTTCCCCACTTGAAGGGTGGCTTCAAAGCCAGCGCGAGTTTTTGGATACTTTTCACTCACAGATTTTAAAAGAGGAAGAGACTGAGCATAAACTGATGCAACATCCAGCTTTTTGAACTCAACTGCACCTTCTTCCTGGCGAGAAGGAGCTTTACCCTTTTCCTGAGCCTTATCGGCAGACTGAGATGGTGCTTCTTTCTTGATTAAATTTTGAATATCGATCTCTAAACTTTTTTCAGCCTTATAAAATGCATTATTAGCCTCAACTGAAAGGTGAGTAGCGCGATTCATCCAAAAAGCTCCAGCAACCCCTGCCAAAACAAAGACAAGGATGATTCCAATAACTGCACCTTTGTGTTGAAATAAGCTGAATACCCCATGATTGAGAGCTGATAAAAAGCGATCAGGGGTTTTGAGAGACTTGTGATCAATACCTGAGTTTTCATGCATGAAAGTAGACGCCATACATCCCTTCTCGCATATCCTGCGTTTCATCACAAACAGAAAAATTGCACTAAAATCAAATCCATAAATGCAAGGCATTGCTAAAAAGAATGAGCCCAGTTACCCTTAAAGGTACATGATCCATATCAAGGGTGATACCCAAACAACATGGAAGTTGTTAGTAATCCCGATGAGAGTTCTAGTCTGTACTAGCCTCATTATTCTCAGTCCATTCAACTCAGTTTTTGCAGATAGTGGACCAACACCTCCAAGCGCTGCACCTCAGGGTAGCAGTACTCAACCCAAGTCTGAGCCTCCCTCAAACTCTGATGATTTTACCAGCACGCCGTATACGGAGTATGGAGAATTCAACAACCCTCCAGGAGAAGAAGAGGCAAACACTGTTTTCTTCCAGTTTGGTCGATTCTTTGGAATTAGCCTTGGGTTAGGCACTGAGTTTGCTGATGGATACCGAGGGGCATTATGGCAAGGTGGCTTCCCTCTTGTTGATTTTAAATTTCACTATTGGTTTGATTTCAACTTAGCTCTCGATATGGGACTATCGATTGCATCCCATTTTTACGACACTAAAGCGAATAATTTAGGTCGTGTTGATGTGACCATGTTCCATCCTGGATTTGATCTCAAATATTATTTTGATACCAAGAACCTAGGCTCTGCTATTAGTTTTTCGAACCCTTATATCGCCGTAGGGCTTGGCTCTTATACCAAAACAGAGAACTATCTTCTCTTAGCTACACAAGACTCTAGCTCAGGCCTGGGACTTAGCTTAGGAGCAGGCCTAGAGTTTGTGATTAACCCTAAAAGAACTTATATTTCGATTGAGGGCAAAGCGCACTTTGTGCGTTTTAAGGATACCTATACGACTACATTTCAGTCTCAAGGATTACCTAATCTAACGGGTAACCTTTACACGGTGACCTGTAACCTTCTTCTTACGTGGTAGACTTCTTCGATTCTTGGCCTCAAGAAAAAGCATTCGAATTGGACTACCCATAAAACCCCAACGCTCTCTTAATGCATTGACAAGATGACGTCTCAAGCTGAAATGAATTTTATCTGGATCATTCACATGACATACAAACGTAGGAGGATTTCTCCCACTCTGATGGCAGAGGTAAAACTTCGCATTGGCGGGATTGTGGATGGTAGATTTTTCTCTCACCCACTCTGTAAACTCATGGGTAGCTACCTTAAGCTGTCTTTGATGCATGACTTCTTCAAGCAAATCCCCTAACCCACCTAGTCCTTGCCGTCTCAATGCGCTCATAAAGACCATAGGTGCGTAATGGAGATAAGCCATTTTCTTGCGAATTCTCTCAGCGGCCAGCTCTTTGGAAAACTCCTGATTTCTTGACTGAGTGTCCCATTTATTGACAGCAAGTATGACCGAGCAGCCTGCTTCCTCAATTAAACCACCAATTTTCTCATCCTGATCGGTAATACCCTTCTCCCCGTCCAGTACCAAAATCGCAATATCTGCCTCTTCTAGAGCCTTTTTAGTCTGTACAATAGAAAGTACTTCAATTCCTTGCTCAGTTTTACTTTTTCTTCGAATTCCTGCCGTATCCTTAAACAAGAAGGTCTTGCCATTCAACTCCACAATAGAATCAATACTATCTACCGTAGTCCCTGCAATAGGACTTGTGATCATACGCTCTTCTCTTAAGATTGCATTGATCAATGTACTTTTACCCACGTTAGGTCGCCCAACTACGGCAATTCGGGGAGCCTTATGGGCTCTTGAAGCCGACGGTGAAGGCTCCTCTTCATCTTCCTCAGCACTTACATGAAGATCATCTTCTGAGTCTAATTCTGCAACTTCTACAACCTCATCTACCTGTTCATCAGAATCCTGTTGCTGATCCTCTAGAGTAGGACTTCCTAATAGTTGATATACTGTTAACTTGAGATCATCAATTCCCCTACCATGCTCAGCAGAAACCGTTAACGTCTCATCCAAGCCCAAGGCGTAAAATTCAGCGATGCGCTCTTCGTGCGATTCCGCATCAACTTTATTCACCACAGCAATCACTGGAAGCTTCTTTGATAGTCCAGATTGTTTCATCTTCTGAAGCAACTGTTCATCTAATGGGGTCAATCCAGCCTTAGAGTCCAGCACAAATAAAACGAGGTCAGTTTGAGTCAAAGCAATATCTACTTGCCTTTGAATCTCCTCCGCAAATCGCTCTCCCCCTAATCCACCAGTATCGACTAAGTGAATAGGAAGTGTTTTTTGATTAAACCACCACTTCGTGATTTCTTCATTACGATCACGAGTCACACCAGGCTCATCGTGCACAAGGGCTTTACGTTTACCAATAAGCCGATTAAAAAGAGTACTTTTGCCGACATTCGGTCGACCCATGATCAGAATGCGAACTGGTGTTTTTGTCATACAAATTCATTTCTTTTCTTTGAGGAAGCTTTAGCTAGATGCTTCTTTTGCTCAGGCAGATTGTAACCCATGCGTTTAAGTGACTCTGAATGCTGGGTCCAATCCTTAAGAACCTTGACTTTTAGGCCCAGAAAAATCTTTTGCCCAAGGAACTCTTCAATGGCCTCTCTGGCAGTTTGACCGATCTCCTTGATTTTTTTTCCGCCATTTCCAATCACAATGCCCTTTTGAGAATCTCTCTCCACATAGATATTGGCTTCAATTCGCAATGGCTTTGCATTTTCATCAAACTTTTCGATCTCAACAGCACAAGAGTAAGGAACTTCTTCTCCAAGTAAATAGTAAAGTCTCTCCCTAATCTTTTCGGCTACAAAAAATCGAAGGGGACGATCAGACACCTGCTCAGTATCTGGGTAGTAAAGTGGACCTTCTGGAATTTGAGCCCAAGTTTGATCTAAAAGTTCTCTCACTCCATTTTTATTTAGGCCAGAAATCTTCAATGTATCGATACGTTTGATTTGACGAGAATCCATCTCACTATGGATCTGAGAGATAAAAGACTCGAGGGCTTGCTCATTCATTTTCTTGCTTCCGAGCAAATCCACTTTATTAATGAGCAAGCAAACAGGAGCATCACTCTTGGCTTTCTCAAGAATATCAAGAACAGGAATTTCATGCTGAATTGCAGAGGAAGGATCTACAAGGTACCAGATCAAATGAGGAGCCTCTAACGCTTCTTTCGCCTCATTCACCATGTAGTGATTAAGCCCACCCTCTTTGGCTCGGTGAATACCCGGAGTATCTAGGAATACAATCTGATCTTCCTTTTCCGTTAAAATACCGAGTACCTTCTCACGCGTAGTTTGTGCCTTAGGCGTAACAATGGAAAGCTCCATTCCTAATATAGCATTCAAAAGCGTAGATTTTCCTGAATTAGGACGACCAATAATTGCAACAAAACCGGATTTAGACATGAAACTTCACAACCTTATAAAAAAAAGAGACCCTCTAGCCCAATGAAAAAATAGCAGCTTTGGCCGCGTTCTGCTCCGCTTCTTTTTTGGATGACCCTATGGCAACAGCGAGCACTTTTCCATTCATTCTGACTTCAATTTGAAAAGTCTTAGCGTGGTCAGGTCCATGAGACTCTACCAGGTGATAGGTAGGGGTCACTTTCCAACGCGCTTGAACAATTTCCTGGAGTTGCGTTTTGTGGTCATAAAACGACATTAATTCTCGTTCCTCTAAGAAAAGAGGAGCGAAAATATGTCGCACCACGGGATAAACCGCATTAAATCCACCATCTAAATAAACTGCTGCAATCAATGCCTCAAAAGTACTGGAGAGAATAGACGCTTTTTCATTTCCACCCGTTTGAGCTTCACCTTTTCCAAGTCTAACACTTTCTTGAAGATGCAGACCACGAGCAAGGATTGCGAGAGTCTTCTCATTCACAACAGCAGCTCTCATTTTAGACAGATGGCCTTCGTTGGCATGAGGAAACGCTTCCAGTAGAATATCAGACACGACGACATCGAGGATTGCATCCCCTAAAAACTCGAGTCTTTCATTATCTCTAAGTGCAATGGGCTTGTCTTGAAAAAACTCATGTCCATAGGACTTGTGTGTCAAAGACTGAAGTAATACTGCTCGATCTCCGAACCTATACCCCAAGCGCTCCTGAAGCCGTTCCAAGTTCATTTATAGAGAACTCTCCTGCGGTGAGTCTTATAATACTAGTCAATTACTGTCAACCAATTTTGTTTTTTTTCCCTCTGGGAATAGCTGTTCGTCAGGTAGAATCTCACATACTTTAAGTAGTTTAATTGTAGCAATTTAGGGGGGCTTTCATCATGTTGACTCGATTCTTTAGCATATCCTTGATTTGTCTCAATTTATTTCCAATCCTACACCTTTGTACAACCTGGAAAGCCGAGGCCGCCTCTTTCTCCAAAGATGTTGCTTTAACCATTCTCCATACGAACGACCTACACTCGCATTTTAAGTCTGAGACTCACCCATTCCCCCGAGGAGGGTTAGCACGACTCAAAACAGCAATTCAGCAGGTTCAGAAAACTCGGCCTCACTCCATTCTTGTAGATGGAGGAGATTGGTCAGAGGGCAGTATTTACTATACAAACAACGGAGGAGCAGACACGACTTCTCTGATGGAGCAAATGGGCTACGAATTAGCGGTTGTAGGAAACCATGACTTTCTAAACGGTCCAGATCTACTCATTCATGCAATAGCGGGAGCCAACTCTCGACGATTAAAGTTTCTAGCAGCCAACTTATCCGCTGAAGGATATTCCAGGGAAGATGACTTGAATCAATTTATTCTACCGTATGTGATAAAAACTTATCAAGATCGACGAGTAGCATTTATTGGTCTCACTACTTATGAGTTTATATATGATAAATTTTTCAGTCCGGTTGAAATTCAAGAGCCTTTATTTTCTACTAGAGACCTTGCAGCAAAACTTAAAACTGAAGGAGCAGATGGGATCGTGGTGATCTCCCATAACGGAAGCTGGGTCAATCAAAAGCTTCTTGAAATCGCTCCTGAAATAGACTTAATCATCGGCGCTCATGACCACATTCAATACAATTCCCCTAAAATCATAGATGGCGGTTTAAGATCTCGCCCTGGTTGGCTAGTAGAAACAGGCAAGTGGGGAAGAAATCTTGGACAAGTAGAAGTACTATTATCAGATGGAGAAATGAAGCTCATCAGTGGAGGTCTAATTCAAATTGATGAAAAATTTCATGAGGATCCAATAATCCTAGGAAAGATTCAGCAAATTGAGAAAAGTATAGAGCAACACATGGGTCCTATCTTTAGCGATCATGTGGGAGACAGTGACGTTAGGATCGCAGATGGTCATGGCAACGAAACCCCCCTCACTCACCTCATCACAGATGCATATTTAGATTACGCGCACGCAGATTTTGCTCTTGAGAATCATAAATTTGTTTATGGAGAAATCAATCCGGGTCCCATCACTACAGCAAATATTTTTGATCTCAATCCTGCTATCTTTAATCCATCAACCCACAAGAGCTGGACTCTCAAGGTACTTCCCATTCAAGGTCGGGTTCTAAAGTGGCTTCTCTATCTTGCCTATGGAACCAAGAAACTAGGTTCTGCAGGTCTATTTGATGCATCTGGACTCACCTTCAAGCACGACCCATTATTTGCTGCCTCGTATGACGGATCAGATGATCTACGGATCCCTCAACCTGAGGATCCTTACGAACTCCAAAGACTATTTGAGGCGCCTACAACAGCAGGAGCAAACCTAGAAATTGAAGCATTCCCTGTTGTCCAAGACATCCAAATTCAGGGAACTCCATTGGATCCTGATCAAACCTATCAGATGGCAACGGGAGGTGGCCTAATCGAAAGCTTTGAGTTCATCAATAAATATATTTACAACTTTATCTCACTTGAAGATGCAGTAGACACAGGTGTCGAGAATTGGAGAATCACCCTGAACTACATCAAGAAAATGGGACGATTACATAAAGATAACACTCAGCATAGGAATCGAATTCGAACGATTCAGTCTGATCTTGGCATCCACGAAAGTGAAATCACATGGAGCACAAACTTTAAAACAAATAAAGAATGGTCCGGCCGGGTGACAGCAAAAGTTACCAATGTTGGAACACAGACCTTCTCTTCAACCTCAGAATCCTTGCCAAGAGCATCAATTTTTATAAACCGCAATGCTTATGCTCTAAATCAAGACCCTGAATATGTAAGACTTGGAGAGCCCCAGTCTATTCCAAAACTTACTCCAGGTGCATCTATTCTCATTCAATGGCCCAATATCATCGTTCCTCGTTTGAATAAACCATTCCCGATCACCATTAAAATCGAGGGAGCTGATTATGAAGTGAATCCAAATAATAATGAAGTAACAACCTGGATCAATATCTAATCCCAGATGGGGCGCTTGAGTATATTCAAGCCCCCCATTTTAAAGTTTAATAAAAACTCATTCTTCATTTAATTAAAAAGCAATTCCTTAAAACTAAAATATTCAATCTAGGTAAAAAACTTTCGCCGAACACACGGAAAGAGAAAACAACTACCTAGCAACCTTCCCCACAAAGTAGTAGTGCTAGATTTAAAGAAAGAGAAAAAGCGTAGATCAGATGAGAGAACTCTTCAGATAATAGGAAAAGAAATTATGGAGAACCTGGTTTACGAACCCGTAATCATCAAGGTTATCCAGTACCATCGTCCGAGATAGGATGCCGATAGTGGAAATGTTGGAGAAATAGCGTCTACTGCTCCATCAAATATTCCTAATGGTATTGCAACACCTTCCCTGCTCACTCAGAGTGTGACTTCCAATTACAGTAATGGACTTCCCTTTTCACCGACAAGAAGAAATACTCAGCTGATTGGGAATAGATCTCTCGCATGGAACCATAGCCAGGTGCATTATCCAAGCTGCCGAAGCTTGTGAGTCTATCTGGTAGATTCTATAAGACTGCTTGCTCATCTCTCCTGATGTGAGGTGCGATGAGACCGTTACTTAAGTTCTTTTTGATTTTGATCTACATTGCTCCGGCCACATGACTGCTTGTATCGTCTCTGACTACAAAGAACCCACCCAGGGCGATGGTTATTTGACCCACAACCTTCTTAGGTTTTACTTTGACTGAGCACGGGCTGAGCTTCTATCTTCGGCTCTACTCCGTTGAAAAAAGAACAAAAATTTTAAATCAAGATCAGAGGTTTGAAATTCGAAGAAAGGAACCCGCTCCCATTTTAGATGAATCAACTCTAATTCTCAGTCAGGTTCCCAGGCCAGCGTACTTTTCTATAACTTTGTGGTGAGTCTAAGAACAAACAGAGTCAACCCCGACAAGGATCTTACAACACATCTTTACAGAAGTTCCCAAAGCTAAGATCTTAGAAGCCTATGGAATATTTTCAGATTTGCTACTAGGCGGGGAACTCTGTTAGCAAAAGCGCTTACGCTGATTCTCTGGAAGACCTTGAAACACCAAGCGGATGCGATGACCATGGGGTTTACCAGTCAACGAGCGGATTTACTCAACAGCGATCTGATGATACTCAATGCCCGGCCTGGTCACCACACGATTCCATGCGATGATAGAGGAGACGCAGATATCTCAGAGTGCCCCATCCAAATCGAAAATGAATTCCGAAACCTGCGAAAAGGGAAACTTTATCGAAATCCTAGTTTCCTAGAGTTTGCAATACTCTTTGATTGAAGGCGCCGACCAAACCTCTAGCTTCTTGATTAATTTGTTCAATTGATCCAGTTGCATCACCAATGGCACCTGAAATACCATTACCAAAAGTAACTTCCATATTTGCAGCATTGACGATTGCCGCAGAACGGTGAAGGTTGAAATTCAAAATACCACCGTTGACCACTTCGACTCCTACACCTGAAATTGCCGGATTCGCCTGAACAGCGGGATCCGCCAAAACGTTCTGGAGCGTGTCTAAGAAAAGCTGGTAATCAGAGCCTGGGCCTGTGCGTCCAATAATTACGAAGGTGACATTAACGATATCGCGGCTTTCCAAGGCAGCACGAACAATAGTTTCAGCAAGTTGCATTTGATTTGCGCCGATGCGTCCCAGAAAAATCCCTCTGCCGATAAACGGGATCGCAACCCTGGGAATACCATGAGTGCGTGCGAGAAGAAGAGAAT